>FZPS01000045.1_pt59 | contig 41931 bp, 39 predicted proteins | sample 1817821 | NCBI WGS metagenome assembly FZPS01 (sample SAMEA104158645, study PRJEB21678) | metagenome | place: Germany | collected 2015-04-21 | reverse complement strand
TTCGTGCGGATATAGCTTGCAGACGCAAAATTCTCGGATGCGATTTTGCTGTCATGCCCTGTGCCTATACGCTTTGTTAAAAAAACTTGCGCATTTGAGGATACTTTCTCTAATGCTTTCAGATATTCTATACCCAGAATGGCATTTGGCTTTTCTATTAAATCCACCAGCTCATCGCTTGCGCCATACTGAATAAGCGCTTTGTGAACAGCGGCCGGATAAGATAGCCCCAAGCTGAGCTGCGCTTGAATGAGTGAGCTCAGCTTTTCATCGTCGTTGTGATACAGCCTTGCCGCAGCCCGTAAAAGCTCTAAGTCATCAGTTTCACAGCCAAAGCCCAATGCGGAAATCCCACAGGCGTTTAGCGTAGAGACAGCACCATACGCAAAGCATTCGGCATTTGCGACAGCGTAATATACGGGCAGTTCTATGACTAAGTCCGCACCGTTATTAAGCGCCCACGAAGCGCGCAAACGCTTATCCGCAATAGTGGGTTCGCCCCTTTGAGCGAAATTGCCGCTCATTATGACTATAAGATAATCGCATTCAGATTGCCTGCGCAAGTCTAATAACTGGTGCTTATGCCCGTTATGAAAAGGGTTGTATTCCGCTACTACTCCTGCTATTTTCAATGCCTGCTCCCAAAAAGATGATACTTGATTTTAACAGAGAACTGCTGAATTGACAATCATGAGCATTTTAACTTGATATATGTTATGTCTAATAAAAAAGCCCATTGGAAACCAATGAGCTGATTACTCATATATTCAATGTTATTCCGTCAAGGCGCGAGAACTAAACATCAATTCTTCTTGAAGTTGCTTTTTATCCATTCTATTACGGGCATTAGGTTTTCTCTGCTTACAAAATCTCCGCCCTTTTCGAAAATCTCAAGTGCTTCTTCCTCATCAAATGCTAAGCCCTTTTCCTTCGCCTTTTTTGAAAGCTCTCTAACAAGCGCGGGGGCAAAAGCCTTTATAAACAGCCTCATGAAGAAAGAATGCTTGCTGATGTCAAATCCGCCCTGCAGCCAGAAAACCTCTGAATCCTCTATGCCGTTTTTATCGCGCACCTCGATAGTTCTGTCAAAGCTGCTGCTCGACATTCCCACCGCGCATACAGCCAAAACCCTGTATAGCTTTGCGGCTTTTTTATATCCCACTACCTTGTTATCACTAACCCAGCCCATGTAGATAATGGAATCGCCTTTTTTTATACTCGCCTTAGCCTCTTTCAGCGTATATGCGGGAATACCTATCATTCGTGAGAGCAATTTTGCGTATCTTTTTGTGAAGCCTGTTTCAGAAACATACACTATCCCGTTAAGATAGCTTTTTGTGTTTAGCCCTAAAATTTCCTCGACATTCATATTTGCCCCTCCTATACATGATGCAACATAATACAACATTATCCTTCATTATATTATATTGACAGATTTCGCAAATAGCAAGCAAAATGGGAATTCAAGCTTTTTACACAGTCAAAAATGTGTTGATTTGTGATAATGTTACACTGCTTTCGCGTATTTCATATATTTTTCACGCGCCTCTAAGTTGACATACATGTCTTATAAAGTTAAAATCATAAAGGGGGCATATATGTAACTGTTCACTTTATGCGCCTTAATACAATATAATGGAGGAAACCACTTTGAAGTTTATGAAAAAAGGCATAGCCTTTTTATTAGCTTTATGCTTTACTCTGATGTTTTTCGCTCCCTTGCGCACAGTTGACGCAAGTATTTTCGACGAAAGCAACCTGTTAAACGAAAAGACCGCAAGCATTCTTACTATTACTAAAAATCCTACACAACCTACAGAAGCAGATTATGTGGTTTTTTTCAGGAACAATACCAAAGGCGTTACTGAAACAAGCGATCCTGAGAACGAAAATGTTGAATTTGCATACAGAACATTACCTAATGGCGCAGCTCAATCACTGTACCATCCGGAAACATTAGAATTTGACACTCAAAGAACAACGCAAAGCAGAGCAACTAAATCAAACGAAGAATTCAATGTTGGCGACAAAAAAGTATTCACGCTTAAAAATGCCGACGGTTCTCAAACAATTAACGGCATTCTTCCCGTTGAATTTGAGGTTATGGCGGTTGGAGAACACTGTTATGTATGGCGTCCCGCTGACCCGAGCTTCACATACCGCATTGAAACCTCTCACGCCGAAACCATAAGAAACGAATTCGAAAAGAATTATGCGCCTATGGAAGAAGCATTCGGTAAGCTGAATTACCCCGAATCCGGCAATGGCAAAGTAAACCTCATGGTTTATAACATTCTTTGCGGCTATGACCCCGAAAATGGTATAACCAACTATACGGGCGGCTTCTTCTGGCCAAATGATTTTCACCCGGGTTATGTTCAAGGCGTAAACTACGAAATGAACGGCGAGGCAATGCTTCACATAGACACATATCCTCAGATATTCAACAAGCAGGGCACAACCGCAGTAGTTGAGCAAGCATACGCGACAATGGTTCACGAATTCCAGCACCTTATCAATTACAGCAGAACTGTTATAAACCCGAACAATCCTTCAAGGCAAATGGATTTGTGGCTGAACGAATGTATGGCTATGTCTGCTGAGGAAATGATTTATCCCGGCAGCACTCTGTTCTGGAGAGTATCCGATTGGCGCAATTACGGACAGCCCTACTGGAATGACGGCAGAGCGTTGAACTATTGGGTTAACTCATCAGCTTATAATGTATTGGGCTCATACGCCATCGCATCGTTGTTCGGGCAATACCTGAAGCTGCAAACGGGCGATTATACATTTTTCTCAAGGGTTTTGGACTATTATGAATCAGGGTTAAGTCCAAGCTTTGAAAATGCTATCGAAAATGCGGCGATTGGAACCGTATTTGACGGAATGAGCGCTGCTGATATAAATGTTAGCTTCAGAATAGCTTTGAACTTCAAATCCGCATTCGGCATATACGGGTTCCATGACAACAGCTCTTTCTCAAACCTTATGCCTATGCTCTGCACAAAGCAGAACATAACGCTGAATTACAATGGCGGCGCAGTAACAATAAAGCCCACAGATAACATATACGACCCGTCAAAATACGACTTCTCAAGCAACATTGTCGCGTACTGCATCAAGTACAACAATGTTGAGATGAACAACCTGCTTTATGGCTTTAACGGTACAGATTGGGTTGCTATTAACGCTGACAACGGTGAAGTTGTAAACAGAGAAGCCGCTGAATTTAACGGCAAAAAAGTTATCACGGCTGAAATTTATCAAAACAATGTGTACGGCTTCACTAATGACAAGGCGTTTATAATGCATCACTTGGATATGCAGCCTGTTTTCTATGACAAATCCATAGAAGTTTACGACATGAGCTACGATTACAGCACAAACACCATGTATGTATTGGGAAAATCGGGCGCAAAATACGCCTTGTACTCGATGAACCTCAACACCTGCGAGTTGACTCTTGTAAAGAATATTGACAGCACAGGCACTCCCCTATCAATCGCTTTTGACAGCAATGGCAAGCTTTATGCGCTTACAAACGAATCAAATAAAGCGATATTGTGCGAAATAAATATGAGCACAGGCAAGGCAACAAATATAGGAAGCACAGAGCTGGCTGTTACCGAGTATTCACAAGTGCTGAACTATGACCATGATAACGGAATACTGTATTTGGCAAGCGGAACCGGCGAAGGCGAAGGTCAATTGGCTATTGTGAACACCGTTGACAGCTACGCATTTATAATCCGAAGCAACATAGGTGAAGTGCATGGCTTATACAGCATACCTACATATGTGGATAACCCTTCTGCAAGGTATCTCTCATATAAAATAGTTAATAACGAAGCCACCATTACAAACTGCTCAAAGAGTGCTGCGGGCGTTATCACAATACCCGAAACCATACAGGCATATCCTGTAACGGCTATCGCTTCATCAGCATTTAGCGGATGCTCGGCAGTAACGGGCGTTATTATTCCCGAAGGCGTTAAGACGATTGGCGGAAGCGCATTCGCTTCATGCGTTGGGTTGAAATCGATTGACATACCAAAGTCTGTTACCGCGTTGGATACTTCAGCTTTCGCAGACTGCGAAAATCTGACAGCAATAAACATTGATAAGGATAACACGAATTTCAGCTCGCATTCAGGCGCTGTATATAACAAAAGCCTTTCAACACTATTGATTTGCCCGCCCGGCTTTGCTGGTGAATTCACAGTTGCACCCGAAGCAAATACGATAGGTAACTCGGCATTCAAAAACTGCTTGAAGGTTACAAAAATTGAGCTGTCCGTTCAGACCATACAGGACAATGCCTTCTTCAACTGCAAGGGCTTGAAGGAGGTAGTACTGAACAACGGTTTGCAAAGCATTGGCGCTGCTGCATTTAGAAGCTGCTCTGCGCTGAAATCACTCTCAATACCGGATTCAGTAACTGCAATAGGCACAAACGCCTTTCGCGATTGCTCGGGCTTGGCAAGCGCAATACTGCCAAAAAACCTGAAGATAATACCCGATTACCTGTTCACAAGCTGCACGAACCTGCGCAGTGTTGAGCTTCCCGAAAAATTAGAGGAAATAGGCGCATATGCCTTCAACAAGTGCACGAGTCTTTACAATGTTGTAATTCCTAAGAATGTATCGGTTATAAAGAACTTCGCTTTCAATTCGTGCGATATGCTGGTCGGCGCCCAGTTCTTAGGCAACGCGCCTACGAGCTTCGGCAGCAAGGTATTTGACGACTGCGCACCTTCTTTCGCGATTTACTACAGCAAGAACACAAGCGGTTGGACTTCGCCTACATGGAACGGCTATAAAACGAGCACAGATGAAATGCCCACATACATTTTGGGCGATGCGAACTGCGACGGCAAGGTAAACACAGGCGACGCTATTATGGTGCTTATGCACGCCACCGGCTTGACCAAATTACAGGGCGGAGACTACCTTGCGGCAGACTTCAACCTTGACGGCAAGGTAAACACAGGCGACGCAACGCAAATACTTATATTCTGCGTATCATAACAAAAACGCTTGGTATAACGGGGGCGAAAGCTCCCGTTTTTTTATTCAAGGTTTTGGTTGCTAACCGCAAGTGATTAACGAGATGGGCGGATATTCGACAAAGTTCCATTATTTATACAGCCTTAGCATAATTGACATTATTTAATAGCTGGGTTATACTGTATTATTGGAATTATGCTTATATAAACAAAAGGTAGGTAGTATATGACGAGCTTTGAGGAAATAAGAAAACTGTTTTCTGAGGAATTGGGAATTCCTGAGAATAAGATAAGCTTAGAAACCAAGATTGCTGATGATTTAGGTGCAGACTCTATTAACATGATGGAGATTGCATCTATTATTGAGGAGAGATACTCGATAGAGATTCCCGAAGAAATGCTTGCGAATATGAAGACTCTCACCGTTGGTGAAATTGTAAATGCTATTGATAAGCTGAAGGGTTGATTGTGCTGCAAACAGATAGTTTTGAAAGCTTAATCGGGTACTCTTTTTCGGATAAGACTCTATTAGCTACAGCTCTTACACATAGTTCATATACCCTAAGAAATCAAAATATGCCTAACAATGAGCGGTTGGAGTTCTTAGGGGACGCGGTGTTGGAGCTGTGTATAAGCGAAATGCTCTACAAGCGTTTTCAAGAGGCTGATGAAGGGGTGTTGACGCGTTCACGCGCTAAAATTGTGCGCGAGTCAACGCTATATGAAGTCGCAAAGCGTATTGGCATGGGCGAATACCTGCTTATGAGTCAAGGCGAAGAAGCGTCGGGCGGCAGAGATAAGCCCTCTATACTTTCCGACGCGTTAGAGGCTGTTATAGGCGCTATATTTTTGGATTCCTCACTTGAAAACGCCAAAAGCTTCATATACAAGTTCTTTGATATTGAAAAGGTGCTTGAAGACGCTAACAACAAGGATTATAAAACCTATTTGCAGGAGTATGTTCAAGAAAAGCGTTTAGGCGAAATACGCTATGATGTAATAGAAACATCCGGTCCTGTGCATAAGCTTGTATTCACTATGCAGGTACGCATTGCAAATAAGCCATACGGAATAGGCAAGGGGCATACCAAGGCTGAAGCCGGGCAAAACGCCGCAAAAGAAACTATAGATATGCTGAAAAGCTTACACAGCAAGCAAACGGAGGATTGATAATTGCGACTTGTAAAATTAGAGCTTAACGGGTTCAAATCGTTTGCTAATAAAACTGAGATATTCTTCGATGAAGGTATTACCGCAATTGTTGGCCCTAATGGCTGCGGCAAAAGCAATATAGCCGACGCTATACGCTGGGTGCTGGGCGAGCAGAGCGCAAAAACGCTGAGAGGCTCACGCATGGAGGATGTTATATTCGCAGGAACAGCCACAAGGAAGCAGCAGGGCTATTGCGAAGTAACACTTTTATTTGACAATTCTGACGGCCGACTGCCCATAGACTTTTCCGAGGTTTCTATAACGCGCAGAGTTTTCCGTTCGGGCGAAAGTGAATACTGCATTAACGATACTCCCTGCAGGCTGAAAGACATTCATGAGCTATTAAGAGATACAGGCTTGGGCAAGGAAGGCTACTCCATTGTCGGTCAAGGCAAGGTCGAGGAAATACTTTCGAATAAATCTAATGAACGCAGAAAGGCATTCGAGGAAGCCGCCGGCATTATGAAGTACAGAGTGCGCAAGGAGGAAGCGTGCAGAAACTTAGAGAACACGCGCGCAAACCTGACACGCATAAGCGATATTCTATTCGAAATTGAAGTTCGCCTTGAACCATTGAAGGAGCAAAGCGAGGCCGCAAAGAAGTATTTGCAGCTGCGCGAGGAGTTGAAGGAGCTTGAAGTAAACCTTTTCCTGCACCAGCACGACAAAATATTAGAGCGCAGCAAAAGCATAAAGGAAACAATAGAGCAATTAACCAACGAAATCACAGAGATAGAGGAAAAGCGGCAAAGCATAAATGCAGAATGTGAAAATATAGAGCAAAGCGAAAAGGAGATTTCCGATAAGCTGTCAGAGATGCACAACGAGCTTGTTCTGATGACAGCGGGTGTCGAAAAACAGCTTGGTGAAGTAAAGGTATTAGAGGAACGCATAATAAGCGCGGAGAAAGAGCGCGAAAAGCTGCTTGAACGCATAAAGGAGAACACTGAGCGCAAGACAAGCTTGGCTGAAATGCTTTCATCGCACGACGGTTCTTCTGTTGAGCGCGAAGAAGCGTTAAATCTACTGAGAAACGAAAGAGACGAGGTTCAGAAGCAGATTATAAATCTGAACACAGAGGTAATGGAGAAGGAGCAAGCGGTTGAGGACCTGAAAAACGCCATTATCGACGCTATGAACCGTATAAGCGACGCAAAAAGCAATATGTCGCGCCTTACCGCCAACAAGCAATCGCTTATAGAGCGAAAAGGCGAAATACAGTCGCTGCGCGAAACATACTCTCAAAAGGTTATAGAGCTTGAGGAAGAATTACTGCAAGCGCAAAATGAGCTTAGCGAGCTAAACACACAGCTTGAAAACGACAAAGCGGCGGTCGGCAAGGCTTCAAGCATTGTGAATGATTGCAATTACTATCTAAACAAAAAGAATGACGAAATAAAAGCATTAGAGCAGAATATTGAGGGTATGCGTTCGCGCCTGAACGTATTGACTGAAATGAAGCGCGCGCACGAAGGCTATTATCTGAGCATTAAAAAGCTTATGCAGGACGCGGAGAATGACACCTCACTTTCAAAGCATATTGAGGGCGTTGTCGCGGAAATAATAAGCGTTCCGGAAGCATATGAAAACGCGATTGAGAATTCGCTTGGCTCGGCTTTGCAGAACATTGTAACGCCGGACGAGCAATCAGCAAAGGTCTTAATACACTATTTAAGGGAGAAGAACTACGGCAGAGCTACCTTCCTGCCCATAACCTCTATGCGTCCTAAGACGCTTACAAGTGAAGAAAGAAACGCTATAAAGGTTAATGGCTGCTATGGCGTAGCTTCAGAGCTTATAGACTATGAGCCAAAATACAAGAATGTTGTTGAGAATCTTTTAGGCAGGACTATTATAGTTGAGGACTTAGATGTTGGAATTTTGATAAACAAGCGCGTCGGACAAGCCCTTAAAATCGCGACAATAGACGGCGATATTATAAGCCCCGGCGGTTCAATGACGGGCGGCAGCAATGCGAAAAAGGAGTTCAGCCTATTAGGGCGCGAGCGCGAATGTATAGACCTGCTTTCGCAATTAGATCAAAAGAAGAAGCAGCTTGTTTCACAAAGGAATGCGAGAGAGGAAATAGTCCGTCAGCTTGAAAAGGCAAACTCTATTGTAGCGGAATGTGTAAAAAAGCAGCACGCAACCGAAATAAAGGTCGCTCAACAGGCGGATAGGGTCGATATAATAGCCCAGCAGCTTGAAAAGCAAAGGGAGCAGCTAACACAGGCAGATACGGAGCTGCAGCGCATAGACGACAGCATTTTAGACATAGAAGCGCAGATAAAGCAATGCGAGGAATCGCAATTAGAGTTTGATTCGAGCAAGGCTGTAACACAGGAAGATGTAAGCAAGGCGCAAGCTGAGTTGAACCGTCTGCGCAATGAGCTGAACGAACTGAATGACAAGCATACGGAGCTGAAAATAAAGATAGTATCATTAGAGAAAGACGCGGATTCACAGCTGAACGAGCAGAAGCGCTTATCAAAGGAGCTGAACGCGACTATATCCATGTTAGATATAGACGAAAAGGCGGTTTCACAGCTTGAATATGAAAAGCAGGAGCTAATCGCCGCAAAAGAAAATTTGGAAGCGGAATTAGCTAATAACAAGACCGAGAACGAGGATTTCCAAGCGCAGTATTCACAGCTTGAAAAGGCAAGAGAAGCGTTGCGCGAAACTCTGAGCGAGCTTCGCAGCGAACGCGAAAGGCTTAGCGACATATTGAATGAGAAACGCGAAAGGCTATATAAGCAGGAGGCTGCGCTGAATAAGTGCGAGGTCGACTTAAGCTCAATGCAGGATAAAATATGGCAGGATTATGAGCTTACATACGAAAACGCATTATTCTACCGCAGGCCTATCGCGATAACGGCTTCACACCAGCAAGCCGACGAGTTGAGACGCGCTATTCGCGAGCTTGGCGATGTGAATGTAAACGCTATTGAGGATTACAAGGACTTGAGTGAGCGTTACAGCACGCTTAACACGCAATACGAGGATTTAAGACGCGCAGAAATAGATTTGATGAAGCTAATTGAGGAGCTTACAATAACTATGGAGGAGAACTTCAAAGAGAAGTTCGAGCAGATTAGGGAAAACTTCAAGCGAGTATTCGTAGAGCTGTTCCAAGGCGGAAGCGCAGATTTAGTGCTGGCAGATGAAGACGATGTGCTTAACTGCGACATTGATATATTAGCGCAAATACCCGGCAAAAAGCTGCAAGGGCTTGCCCCATTATCGGGCGGAGAACGCGCGCTTACCGCAATAGCCTTGCAGTTTGCAATACTTGACTTAAAGCCTACTGCCTTCTGCGTGTTAGACGAGATAGACGCTTCATTAGACGAAGCGAATGTAACACGATTTACTAATTACTTGCAGTCGTATGCAAAGAAAACTCAGTTCATACTAATAACGCACAGAAAAGGCAGCATGGAGGCTTCGAATGCACTGTACGGGGTTTCCCAGCAGGAAAAGGGTATTTCGAAGGTCGTTTCGGCAAGAATAGGCAGCATAGCTGCAGAAGCATAAAAACAAATTAGAGGAGATAAAATTGGCAAATTTAAGAATAATACCATTAGGCGGTGTGGGCGAGATTGGAAAGAACCTCACCGTAATAGAATATGGCAACGATATTGTAGTGATTGACTGCGGATTGAGCTTTCCTGATGAAGATATGCTGGGGATAGACTTGGTAATTCCCGACATGACATATTTAGAGAACAACAAGGATAAGATTCGCGGCTTCTTGATTACGCATGGACACGAGGACCACATAGGCGCACTACCCTACGCTTTGAAGAAGCTTAACGCGCCTGTGTTCGGCACCGACCTGACAATCGCGCTGATTAAGAACAAGTTAGAGGAGCACAATGTAAACCACGCCAAGTTAGTAAACATACAGCCCGGGGACATAATTGAGCTTGGGTGTATGAGCATTGAGTTTATAAAGACAAGTCACTCAATACCGGGGTCTGTGGCGTTGGCTATAACTACTCCCGCGGGCGTGATAATTCATACAGGCGACTTTAAGATGGACTTTACGCCCATGGACGGCGAGCCCATAGACATAGCGCGCTTTGCGGATTACGGAAGCTGCGGGGTGCTGGCATTGCTTTCGGACAGCACAAACGCTGAATCCCACGGCTATACGCAGAGTGAAATGGAGATAGGCAAAAATATTGAGGAGTGCTTCGCGCGAGCGCATGGCAGGGTTATTGTCGCTTCATTCGCCTCGAACATATATCGAATTCAGCAGGTGGTTGATGTAGCAGTCGCACAGGGCAGAATTGTATGCTTCCAAGGCAGAAGTATGCTTAGCATATGTGCAATAGCGCGCTCTTTGGGGTATCTCAATATTCCCGATGAATACATTGTAGATGTTGAAAGCCTGAAGGACTATCCCGATGAGAGAGTGTGCGTAATCACGACGGGCAGTCAGGGCGAGCCTATGAGCGGCTTGTTCAGAATGGCGAACTCTACGCACAAGCTGAATATCGGCTATGGCGATACTATAATTATTTCCGCTTCTGCAATACCCGGAAATGAAGTAGGCATGGCTAAAATCATAAATCAGCTATACCAAAAGGGCGCAGAGGTCATATACGACAAAACCGCTGATGTGCATGTATCAGGTCACGCGCATAGGGGCGAGCTTGGCATATTGTTAGCTGTTACGCGCCCTGAGTACTTTGTGCCTATACATGGACAATACAAGCACCTATACCATCACGCAAGCTTAGCAAGGAACATGGGCATTGACCCTGAAAAGATATTCTTACTGAACTTAGGCGATGTGCTTGAATTTTCAGATAAGGGCGCTGACATTACCGAAACCGTTCCAAGCGGAAGCATATTGGTTGACGGGCTTGGCATTGGCGACATAGGAAACACTGTGCTGAAGGACAGGCGCATACTCTCACAAGAGGGCGTTGTGGTGGCAGTTATCACGATTTCAAAAGCGACCGGCGCACTGTTGGCTGAGCCGGAGCTTATAACGCGCGGATTCGTTTATGTTAAGGAATCCGAACAGCTGATAGCTAACGCAAAGGAAGAATTAAAAAAAGTCGCGCAGAAATTTGCTGAAACTCCGAAAACGGATTGGGCGAACACCAAGGCAAACATTCGCTCGACTTTGAAGAATTATCTACACGAGCAGACTAAGCGCACTCCGTTGATAATTCCTGTGGTTATGGAAGTCTAAATGGTTACATTATAAATCTTCTTAACATGTTCACGGCCGCGATACATAATGAGCATTGCGGCTATTATATCTGTTACGCAAAACGCTACAACTATCATACGCATAGGAATGCCTGTGTCGCCTAACGCTCCGCCTAATACTTGTCCTAATACTGTTCCTAACATAGTAAGCATCTGGAATGTGCCGTTAAACCTTCCCCTAACTGTATCGGGCAAGTAGTTCTGCGTTGAAGATATGCGAATATTGAACGATGTTACGCATATCAAGCCCGATATAAACTGCAAGGCAAGCATTCCGAATATAGGCGTAAACAGGTATGCGCAGCCTATTAGGTTAGATGTAACATAAACGAACATGGCTATTGTGAACTTCTTGTCCTGCGGGAACACCTTTTTATAATGGAACAGCCCGCCAATAAGCCTGCCCAACAGGTTTGCGCCCGTTACAAATGTAAATGTCATAACGCCTAAGCTGTCCTGCGACTTAAAATACGGCAAAAGCAGTATGCCCGAAGCGCTGTTGGTAAAGCTGTTTATTGTGAAGTATGCTGTAATGGTTAAAAGCCCAAGCTCGTTTTTCAGATATTTTATGCCCTCTTTGAAGTCGTTTATATACTTCTGTATGCCATAGCCCATGCTTTTTGTAGCTTCGGCGTGCATTTCTCTTATGTCTATCTGAGTTTCGAATATCGCTGCTATAAGGAATGAAAGCGCATTGAAAAGTATCAGATAGGTAAGCCCTTCACCATTAGGCACAATGTTATACACATATGCCGCAATAGGCGTCATAAACGCTGCTAAGGGATATATCATGCTCGAAATAGAGTAGGCTTTTTGGAAATTGCCCTTGCTTATGAGCATGGGATACAGACTCTCGTATGCTACGCCATATATACTGTCAATGGTGCCTATTATTGCTGCAAATAGCAGCATTATAACATAGTTCGCCAGCTTAAAATGCAGTACAAAGAATATTACCAGGAATAAGAATGATGATATAAAATCAAGCGTATATATTACCTTTTTGCGTGAAAAACGGTCAATATACGGACCTGCCAAGCTTGGCATTATAATTTTTGGTAGATTCGTTACGACTGCTGAAATCGCATAAAGCAAGGTTGAGCCTGTATAATCTAAAATTATCAAGCCCAACGCGAAGCCGGAAATCGCATTACCTAACATAGATACTACTGTACCTAATGTTATGATAGTAAAGTTCTTAGTCCATAAAGGTTGTGATTGTATGCTCATATGCCCCTCTCCGCAAAACATTATAGCACGCGCATAGCGTAAACAAAAAATATATTATTAAGCTTTTTTTATTGCTAATAAAACCTCTATGTAGTATAATAAATATATGCTATAGAGGAGCGAACGCCGATGACATTTAGCGACATACTAAATGCTGTAAAAACTGGTTTTTCAAACTTTAGATTTGTAGATGCTATTGATATTCTAATCATTGCGCTGCTTATATTTTGGGTTATTCGCCTGACAAGAAAAACACGCGCATATCAGCTTCTTCGCGGTGTCGCTATCGCATTCGTGGTACTAATTTTGAGTCAAGTATTGGGGCTTACCACTTTAAGCTGGTTCTTGGATACTGTACTGCTTTCGAGCGTAGTCTTCATAGCCATTATATTCCAGCCTGAATTGCGCAGAGCCTTCGAGCATATAGGGCGAGGCAGCAAGCTGTTTGATAAAAAAGCGCTAACAAGCCCGCGCGAAAGCCTTGCAAGAGCAATAGCAAAGCTTTCAAGAAGAAGAGTCGGAGCACTGATTATATTCGAAAAGAAAACTCCATTAGGCGATATATTAGACACAGGTACAAGGCTGAACGCAATAATCTCCGCAGAGCTTGTGGAAAGCTTATTCGAGCCAAATACCCCACTGCATGATGGAGCTATAATCATTTCCGATTCTAAAATCGCCGCTGCCGGGTGCTTTATTCCGCTAACAAACGATGTCGATATAGACAGGGAGTTGGGCACGCGCCACAGAGCCGCAGTAAGCGCTACTCTGATTTCCGACTGTGTTTCATTGGTAGTAAGCGAAGAAACGGGCAAAATATCATACGCAAAAGACGGTGTGCTATATAAGGATTTAGACACTCAATCCTTAATGGATCTGCTGACTGAGCTGTTCCCTGACGGCGCAAATAATTCAGAAGGCAACTTTTTCGAAAAACTCTTTCGAAAGGAGAATGACTCATGAGCAATAGGGGCAAAATACAGCTTAACAATAGACTTCCTAAGTTTATAAAGAACAATCTGTTCATTATAATAGTATCTTTTATAACCGCATTTGTGCTTTGGGGCTTTGTATTGGCAAGCCAAAATCCCGAGAGAACCAAGACTTTAACAGGCATAAAGGTAACCTTTGAGGGCGAAGCAGATCTAATAGCCCGTAGCTTAGTTATAGTGGGCGACAGGTCAACCATATTGCCCGATGCTACCGTATATGTAAGCGCTGATTTACTGCACTACGCAAACCTGAATAACTCAAAGGTAACCGCAACCGTAAGCTTGCGCTCAATAACGGGCGAAGGAATGCATACATTAGATATTCGTGCGACGACTTCTAACGGAACCATATTAAAGGTTGTGCCTTCAACCGTTACAATTCAGGTGGATAGGTTAACTACGAAGCGCGTTCCCATACAAGTTGAATATGACGGCGAATTGTCTCAGAATTACTGGCATAGCGAGCCTGTACTTTCTAAAACTGATGTTGAAATTAAGGGCGCATACTCAATTCTATCATCTATTACCAGCGCTATATGTAAAATTCCATTGGCTACGCGCACCGAAAGCTTTTCAAACGCGATTTCGCTGAGCTTGGTGGATTCTAACGGGCATTTGGTTAATTCTAACCTGCTTTACGGCGATTTGCCCTCCGTTACCGTATCGCTGACTATACTTCCAAAGAAAACGGTTATGTTAGATGTAATAAACTCGCTGATTGGCGCAGACGCGTTAAAAACCAACTATGAGGTTTACTATATTACGGTTTCGCCAGCTACTGTAACCATTATAGGCGAAAAGGCAATACTTGATAGCATATCCAGAATACATCTTGAGCACTTGGATATAACAGGAGCAAGTAAAAGCTTAGAGCGCGAGCTCAAGCTGGTAATTCCCGAAGGGGTTACAGTGTTAGAGGATATAAAAACCGCTACGGCTTATATTACCATTCAAGAAAAAGTAATCAGTAAGACATTCGAGTCGATACCCATTTCTGTTAAGAATTTGGGCAGGGGCTTTGATTATACGCTCTCAACTACTTCTGCTACAATCACTATTTCAGGAAGAATATCTGTAATAAACAAGATTAATCGTGGGGATATTGAATTATATGTAGATTTGAAGGGACTGAAAGCACCCTACACCGGAGTATTGCCTATAAGCGTTGACTTAGGCAGCTCGTCATTGCTTAACGAAGTTACTGTAACGCTTGATGCTACATCTGTTACCGTAACAATAAGCGAAAAATAAGGAGCATTATGAATAAAGAATACTCAGCAAACAAGCATACTATCGTGCTGATTGGGCATTTCGGCAGCGGTAAATCTGAAATTGCTATAAACTTTGCGCTTGAAGCTATTAAGACTCAACCAACTGTGTTGATAGACTTGGATATGGTGAACCCATACTTCCGTTCATCTGATATTGAAAATGAGCTGAAGGAACAAGGCATTGACATAATTAAGCCAAACTTCGCAGGTACAGGTATTGAAAGCCTTAGCTTGCCTGCTGATATTTATTCTGTATTTATAGACTCACACGAAAAGGTTATTTTCGATGTTGGCGGAGATATGACCGGCGCAATTGCGTTGGGGCAGTATAAGCGTTATTTCGAAATGTTGGACAATCTTGAGGTGCTGTTCGTGATAAATACTAAGAGGGCTTTATCTGCCACTGTTGAGGAAAATATTGCGCAATTACAGAAGATAGAAGCCGCAAGCAGACTGAAAATCACAGGGCTTGTAAACAACACCAACCTTTCAAATGAATCAACAGCCGAAATACTAAGCGAAGGCTATGAGATTGTGAAAGATGTATCAAAGGAATTAGGAATCCCCGTAAAATACACAGTAGGCGAGCCAGAGGTTTTAGACGAGTTTCTGAAAAATTACGAGCACGAGAAGGAATACATAGGCACGCCCTACCCCATTACACGATATATGCAAAGAGATTGGGACAGGTTTATAGAAAAGCATTCGCGTAAGAAATAGAACGCATATCCAATAGTATATACTTGTGATTTGCTTATTTAGTATGAATAGACTATAATAAACACATGGTGTTGCGTAATTTTTTCTTGCCTGAGCATATGGTTAAGCCCTCCATGCGTCTTGGAGAGCTACCATCGTTCAGGCAAGCATATAAAACAAGCTTGAGCATGGCGTGGCCGAGTGCTTTGGAAGCACTGTTAGTTGCCGTAATCTCATCCTTTGATATGATGATGGTAGGCGGGCTCGGTTCATCGGCAATAGCGGCGGTTGGAATATGTACCCAACCCCGTTATATTTTACTTGCGACTGTTCTTACGCTGAATATGGGCGTTACCGCGGTAGTAGCGCGTAGAAAGGGCGAAAAAAACTATAAAGACGCGGTTGACGCATTAAAGCAGGCCTTGGTTATATCATTTGCGCTTTCGGTCATCATCACAATAATAGGACAAGTATTCGCAAAGGACCTGCTTGTTTTAGCAGGCGCAAACGAGGATTATTTGAGCGACGCTATAGATTATTTCAGAATAACCTTAGCAGGAAACTTCTTCTACATGATGTCGCTTACTATGACGGCGGCGCAAAGAGGCTTTGGCAACACGCGTATATCAATGATAACCAACACCAGCGCAAACCTTGTGAACATACTATTCAACTGGCTTTTAATAAATGGCATTTGGTTCTTCCCGCGGCTTGGTGTTAGAGGCGCTGCAATCGCAACAAGCATTGGCTATGTAGCGGCATTCTTGATAGCTGTACGCTCTATTACGCGACGCGATGTTCCATTAGCAATTAGGGATTTCAAAATCAGGTTCGACAAAAACACGCTTACCAGCATATCAAAGGTTTGGAGCGGCAGCTTTATTGAGCAGATATTCATTCGTATCGGATTCTTCTTGTATGCGGCTATGGTTGCGGCGTTGGGCACTACCGAATTTGCGACGCATCAAATATGTATGCAAATTATTACCATATCTTTTGCGCTGGGAGATGGATTCAGTGTAGCTTCTACAAGCTTAGTAGGGCAGAATCTCGGAGCCGAGCGTTCTGACTTGGCTATTATGTACGCAAAGGTAGGTCAGCGCATGGCTATGGTGTTAGGGTTTATACTAAGCATCTTGTTCATACTGCTGCGCGTACCATTACTGCACCTATTCTCAAATGAAGCTGATGTAATAGCATTAGGCTCTAAAATAATGATTATTCTTGCTTTCGTGTGCCAAATACAGCCCTCGCAGGTGGTGATTTCCGGCTGCTTGCGCGGCGCAGGAGATTCGGGATATGTCGCGCTGACATCATTCATCAGCATAGGCATACTTCGCCCTGCTCTATCATACTTCCTTTGTTATACATTGGGTTTGGGGCTTTTCGGCGCATGGCTTGGGCTATACGCTGACCAGTTTACAAGACTTGTATTGAATATTATACGCTTCAGAAGCTGTAAATGGACTTGCATACGGCTGTGATTATAAAACATGCTTTTCAAGCCATTTTGCAACCCCGTCATCATCATTGGATTCGCAAATAACATCAGCTGCTGCTTTCACAGAAAGTATTGCATTTTCCATAGCTATACCGATTCCGCAATGCTTCAATAGCTCTATGTCATTGTAATCATCGCCAAAAGCAATAGTGTTTGAAGTATCTATGCCTAAATGTTCAATAACCTTTATTGCGCCATTCATTTTGCTTGAATCAATATGCATGAAAGCGCACCAGTTTTTATCTGAAAACGGGGATAGCTTCACATTATCAAACCGAGAAGCTATGTTTTCCGCCGCGCTGATGTCATGAAAATAAACTGTCGCTTTATATATGGCTTCATCAAGGGGATTTGTGAAATCATAGCGCTCCGCAAAGCCGTATGCTGTTGATAAATCGCCATTATGGCATAGGTAGTAGCCGCCCTCTGTTTCAACGGTTAGCACTTGAAGCGCAGTACATCCCAATAGCGCGGCTATTAGCGCATTTGAAGTGGCTTTATCCAAGGTTTGCGTATGTATTATCGTATCGCCTATACGCACTTGAGCGCCGCAATTAGATATAACACCATTTGGGCGCACAGCATCTATATATCGCTTAGCAGAGGTTTCAGACCTTGCGGTAGCGAATACTATGTAAACTCCGCGACGCTTACATTCTTCTAATACAGACAGCGTGTATGGGGTAATTATACCTTCGCTGTTTAATAGCGTGTCATCTAAATCTATGAATACTGTTTTTATTGGCTTTTTCATAGCTTATCCTGATTGATATTAAAAAAGGCGTTTCCCGCCTTGATGTGGAGCTGATGAGCAGATTCGAACTGCCGACCTCCTCATTACCAATGAGGTGCTCTGCCTACTGAGCTACATCAGCACGCACGCTATTATATCTTTTTTACGCAAATAAAGCAAGTGTTTTTTCGTAATGAAAAAGTATATAATGCGTATAAAAATACCCCCTCATTATGAAGGGGTATTGCGCTATCAAGTCTTACTCACCAACATAGGGAAGCAAAGCCAATATGCGTGCGCGTTTAATTGCTATTGCCAATTCGCGTTGATGCCTTGCGCATACACCTGACATTCTGCGGGGCTTAATCTTGCCACGCTCTGTTATGTGCGTGCGGAGCTTAGTATAGTCTTTATAATCAATTGTACTAACTTTTTCAACGCAGAATGTGCAAACTTTACGCCTTGCTTTATGCTGGCGCGGCTTAAACTTGCGTTCTTCCATTACTATAATCTCCTTTCATAGCCTATTAAAAAGGCAACTCATCGTCATCGACATCCACAAAGCCATCAGATGCCTTATAATCTGACGGTTCTCGCGGTGAATACCTTTCGCTTGAATCGTTATACTCACCGTCCTGCTGACGCGGAGAAAGGAACTCTATTTCACCTGCCTGCACTTCCAAAGAAGCACCGAACCTACCGTCCTTAGTTTCATAGGTTCGCACGGATACCTCGCCGGTAACTGCCACTTTTCTTCCCTTAGAAAGAAATTTTGCGCAATTCTCAGCTAAACCTCTCCAAGCTGTTATCCTGAAATAGTCGGTAATGGATTCGCCCTGCTCGTCCTTGCCAAATCGCCTATTTACAGCTATTGTGAAAGAGCATACCGGAACTCCACTCGGTGTTGTGCGCAGCTCTGGGTCTCTCGTCAAGTTTCCGATGAGTATAATCTTGTTCATAACTAATATCCTTTCGAATTATTGTTAGTCCTCAATACGAACAACAAGGAAACGAATGATACTTTCATCAATTCTGAAATTGCGTTCTAACTCCTTGGGAAGCTCGGTATCGCCTTCGAAATTGATGACAACATAATACCCCTCGGTCAAATGATCGATAGAGTATGCCAAACGACGCTTACCCCATTCATCGACCTTTGTAATGCTGCCGCCATTCGAAGTGATAAGCTCGTTGAATTTAGCGACCTTGCCGCTTATCGCCTCTTCCCCAATGGCTGTGTTGATTACATAAACGCTTTCGTACTTGTTCATTCCTTTTCACCTCCTTATGGTCTTTTGGCCCCGATATAATCGGAGCAAGAAGGATGTTAGCGACTAATTATAACACACGCGTTTTTGTGTTGCAAGCAGATTTTCGAGTATATTCTTTATTTTGGAATTTATATGAAATGCGCCATGCAAATCCCTGTCGCAAACATATTCAAATTCATTTAATTACATTGACTTAGCTTTTTTCTCTACAAATGCACAGCTATTATTCGCTTATTCTATGGGTTTTGTGGCTAATTGCTTTTTCAACTCACGCAAAGAAGCCTTGTTGGTGTGCTCTATGGGCTTCCAAGTCGTATTGCGGTAGAAAATAGCGCCTAAATTTATGTAAAGCCATGACATCATAAACAGCGGGAAGCCAAATAGCCCCTTCTTTACTAACTTAACAGGCTTTTTGCACAGAAGCACTATTATCAATCCGGATAGGAAAATAAACACGAATGTACCTAATACCGCAAGCAGCTCTTGAAAGAGAAGGCTGTACCATGCGATTTTGCCGAAGGATTGAAGCGTAATGCCTATTGCGGCATTTACAGCAAACACAGCAGTACATGGAACGGACACGAGCGATAAAACTTGGTCGAAGCATATGAATCTCTGCTTCAGACTTCCTTTGAATACGCCCTTCAAGTACGCGCCTATGAACTTCTCCATGCATTGAATGGAGCCCAATGTCCACCTATATCTTTGACGAACACTTTGCCTGAAGGTAGTAGGCTGCTCGTCATAGAATACAGCGTCGTATGCGGGCACGACCTCATAGCCCTTCAATATCTGCTGCAATGAGAACTCAATATCCTCTGTTAAAGTAGTGGTGCGCCAGCCGGTTTCCTGAATCAAATCAGAGGTAAAAGCAAAGCCTGTGCCGCCCACTGTTCCCGATAAGCCCAGCTTTTGCCTTGCCTTCATGAATATTTTAATGATTGTCCAAAAATAAATGGCATAGCTGCCCGAAACCCATGTGTCGCTCGGGTTCATGGTTTCTCTGTTGCCTTGCAATATCTTATCGCCGGCATTTATATGGCAGTTCATTGCGGCTAAATAGTCTTCGTCGGCAAGATTGTCCGCATCGAATATGCAAAAAGCATCGTACTGCTTTATGCCTTCTTTGCCCAGCAAGTCGAAAAACCAGTTTAGCGCATAGCCCTTGCCTCTTTCTCTGAGGTTTTCACGCTCGACTACTTGTGCGCCATGCTGGGCCGCTATAAGCGCAGTTTTATCTGTGCAGTTGTCGGCTATTACTATTACATCATATAGCTCTCTGGGGTAGTTTTGCTGCATAAGACTATCTATGAGATTGCCTATTACCATCTCCTCGTTGCGCGCAGCTATTATGATTGCAAACTTATTGTATTTAGTTATTTCGACCTTGGGCTTTTTCTTTTCTTTGATTAAAAAAGTAGAGAGCACTAAGAACAACTGATACGCAAGTATAGCTGTGCTCGTAATGCTTAGTACTGTAAACAGCACCTTTAATATTTCTATAGCTTTCATCTATATATCCTCAATATTAAAATAATCACCCTTCTAAGTGCTCTATTGTGCATAGTACACCCACCATTTTACTTTGTCAACCCATATTTTGAAAGTTCACAAAAGGACTTTTGCCGAACCGCGCTGAATTATGCACTTTCCATACTTCTGCCTTATTTCGTCGCAGGCTTTATCTAATAACCTGTGGCGTTCTCTGCGGGCTAAATCGTCAAAAAGCGTCATCTGTATAGGAGTTTGCCCGCCTACAAGGTGAGTTCCCCTAACCCCAAGACTTCTTATAGGGCGAAACCCGAAAGGATAATGCTGCCTAAACAATTCCATAGCCGCATTCGCTATTTCGTCGGTTATATCCGTAGGATACGGCAGACGCATTTGACGCTCGCCAGTATTCAGTTCAAAATCCCTTACATATATTTGAAGTACACAACAGCATAGCCCCTGCTCACGCAGCCTTGCACCTACTTTATCAGATAAAAGCATAAAAGTCGAACGCACTTCATCTAAAGTAGTTAAATCTCGAGGCAAAGTAACGCTGTTGCCTATGCTCTTGGGTACAGCCTTGTAATCTAAGGGGCGTACTTCGCTGTCGTCTAATCCGTTGGCATAATTATACAGCACCAAGCCATGCTTGCCAAGCATGCTTTCTAAAAGGTGTGTGCTCGTATTAGCTAAATCGCCTATTGTGAATATGCCGAACCGTCTAAGCTTTCTGTATGTGGATTCACCTATATACAAAAGCATATCCGCAGGCAAGCCCCACAGCACCTTTTTATAGTTCTGTTGGGTTATTACGGTCAGCGCGTCGGGCTTTTTAAGGTCGCTCGCCAATTTCGCGAATATCTTGTTGTTAGCCAAGCCTACCGAAACAGTAATGCCCAACTCTCTCTTTATCTTGTTGCGTATTTCATCGGCTATCTGAGTAGCCTGCTCCATAGTTTGCTTCGGATAGGATATGTCTAACCAGCATTCGTCTAAGCCAAACGCTTCGACACGAGGAGTATAATCGGTATAGATTTTATACGCCCTTTTTGAGAACTCCATATATTCGTTCATATGTGGCTCTACAAGTATGAGGTTTTTGCACTTCATTTTAGCTTGCCAAATAGGCTCGGCAGTCTTAACTCCAAACTTCTTCGCGTGCTCATTGCGCGCAAGTATTATACCGTGCCGCTTTTTAGGGTCTCCCGCTACAGCGACAGGCTTATCCTTAAGTTCGGGATTCTTATAGCATTCCACCGAAGCAAAAAACGAATTAAAGTCTGCATGAACAATATGCCTTTCCATAGCTTGCTCCCAAAACGAATGTTCGTTTATTATAGTATCAAACATTTGTTCTGCTGTCAAACATATTTTCGCATTTTTGTTCGAATATAATTCGGAAGGTGCAAAAGATACGCCAATAAAAACAAAAGCCCTCACAATGAGGGCTAAGCGGTAATAGGAGTACTCAATCTGCTTCGAACAGCTTGGTACTGAGGTATTTTTCGCCTCTATCAGGGAATATGCAGACAATTACGCCGCTATCAAGCTTTTTAGCAACCTCAACCGCGGCGAGCATAGCAGCGCCCGACGACATTCCTACAAATATGCCTTCCTCACGCACTATGCGGCGCGTCATAGCAAAAGCGGCTTCGCTTTCAATCATAATGGTATGGTCTATGGCATTGGGGTCGTATAAAGAAGGAACTATGGCTTCGTTCATATTCTTCAAGCCCTGTATGTAATGCCCTTTAACGGGGTGCGCGCAAACAATTTTTATGCGTTCATCTAACTCCTTTAAGCGTTTGCCTACGCCCATAAGCGTTCCAGATGTGCCTATTGCGGAAACATAGTGCGTTATTCTGCCGTCTGTATCGCGTATTATTTCTTCTGCTGTGGTTGTGTAATGCGCTAATTTATTGTACTTATTCGTAAACTGGTCGGGTGTGAAATACAGCTCCGGATTTTCCTCTATGCGCCTGCGAACCTCTTTGATTGCGCCATCTGTACCGTCCTTCGCATCTGTGAGTATGATTTCTGCGCCGAAAGCGCGTATCATCTTCTGTCTTTCTATCGAAACAGCTGAACTCATGGCGATTTGCAGTCTATAACCCTTTACTGCGGCTATCATAGCAAGCCCTATGCCTGTGTTGCCCGAAGTAGCTTCGATAATAATCTTATCCTTCGTTAAAACGCCTTCACGCTCGGCCTGCTCTATCATCTTCAAAGCGATTCTGTCCTTTACGCTGCCTGTGGGGTTTGTGCCCTCAAGCTTTGCCAATATCTCGACGCCGGGCTTATGAAATATTCTGTTAATCCTGACAAGCGGCGTATTTCCAATAGTTGAAAGAATATCATTATGTATATACATTATTACCTCCTAAAAAAATAATGCAGGCAAACCCTGCACGCTTGATTTATTTGAATTCAAAGCACAGGGGCTAAACAGAACTCATACAGCGGCATATACAGTAATAATGTATATTGATTGAATTCTTGCGGCGCATATACTTCTCCTTTCGTTTTCCTATATGATTATATTTTTGAGTTGATAGAATGTCAAGCATATTCGCTTTACAAATAGCCAAAAATAGCTCATAATCATATGCGAGGTGTAACATGAAGATAGCAAGAGCAAGAAAAGGCAACGAAGAATTCTATTGCATAGTCGAGAGCTCAACCGTTATCCGATTAAGCGGCGGTTTAGAGCAGATTTTCGACAACACATATCAGACCTTAAACACTTATCACAAAAGCGAAGTGGAGTTTCTGGCTCCCTGCATGCCCTCTAAAATCGTTTGTGTGGGCAAAAACTACTCTGAACACGCAAAGGAGATGAACGAGGGAGAGCCGGCAGAGCCGTTATTGTTCCTAAAGCCGAACACCTGCATAATAGGCGACGGCTGCGAGATAGAATATCCCTCCATTTCAAAGCGCGTTGACTATGAGGGCGAACTGGGCGTGGTGATCGGAGCGGTTTGCAAAAAAGTCGGCGAAGCAGAAGCGCTTGACTATGTGCTTGGCTATACCTGCCTGAACGATGTAACCGCAAGGGACATTCAAAAAAGCGATATGCAGTGGACAAGGGGGAAATCCTTTGATACATTTTGCCCTATTGGGCCATTCATTGAAACAGAGCTTAAGCCTGACAGACTGCAAATAGTTACACGCTTGAACGGCGAGATTAAGCAAAAGTCGAACACCGCGCATATGACCCATTCGGTGAAAAAGCTTATAAGCTATATATCACAGGTCATGACGCTTTTGCCCGGAGATATTATAGCGACTGGCACTCCCGAGGGCATAGGCGCTATGCAGGCAGGCGACGAGGTAGAGGTTGAAATTGAGGGAATTGGTATATTGAGGAACAGGGTTGTAATAATAAATTCATAAATAAATATAATTTTCATCGAATTTTAGAGCGCAACTATATGTTGTGGTTCAACGGATTTTTGGCACTAAAAGGGCTATTTTCTTAATTGATTAGCCCATTTCTTTTTGCTATAATGAAAGTCCACAGCATAAAAACTTACATAGTTTTTACCATTGCACAAAGGTATTAAAAAGTTTGTGTAGTTTAATAACGATGACCTTATTTATTAAAACGGAGGATGAAATGGACAATATCAGAGGGCTTTGGCAAGAGGCAGCGGAGTATCTGAAACCAAAGATGAACGCTTTGAGCTACAACAACTGGATTGCAAACCTTGTGCCTGCACGCGTAGAGAATAATAGGCTGTATCTGATTGCCGAAAGCGAGCTGGCAAAGAAAACGCTTACCAACCTATATACCGAAGCCATCACCGAAGCGCTGAACACAGTAAGCGACAGGGAACTATCCGTAGCGTTTATTACTGAAAACGAGAGCATTCCCGAAACGCCCACGAATAATGGCAATCCTCCGCCCATGCTGAATCCTAAGTACACATTCGATACCTTTGTTGTAGGCGAATCCAACAAATTTGCCCATGCCGCCTGCACAGCTGTAGCCAAAAAGCCCGCTATGGCGTACAATCCTCTGTTTATATACGGCGGTGTAGGCTTGGGCAAAACCCACCTCATGCACGCGATAGGCCACGCTATATACGAAGCCAACCCCAACGCAAAGGTTATGTATGTTACCTGCGAGGCATTCACGAATGAGCTTATTCAATCCGTTAGGGATAACTCTAACGCCGAGTTCAGAAAAAAGTACAGAGATATAGATGTGCTAATGGTAGATGATGTGCAGTTTTTGCAAGGCAAGGTATCTACACAGAGCGAGTTCTTCCATACCTTCAACACGCTGTTTGTGGCAGACAAGCAAATTGTGTTGACTTCGGACAGACCGCCTAAGGAAATACCCACGCTTGACGCAAGAATGTATTCGCGCTTCGAATGCGGCTTAGTTGCTGACATAAATGCCCCCGACTTTGAAACGCGCGCCGCAATTTTAAGAAAGCGTGCGGATATGGACAATATACAGATTTCGAATGAAGTAATAAACTATATTGCCGAGAAGATTCAATCGAATATTCGTGAGCTTGAGGGCGCTTTCACAAGGGTTGTGGCGTATTCGCAGCTATCGGGCGAAAGGATAACCAACACGCTTGTTGATAAGGTGCTGACAGACCTTTTGCAGCGCAGCGTATCGCGCAGAATTACTCCCGAGATAATAATACAGGCGGTATCCGACTACTATCAGTATTCAACAGAGGATATAACGGGCAAAAAGCGCGACAAACGCGTATCCACCGCAAGACAGCTTTGTATGTACCTGTGCAGAAGAATATTGGACTTATCATATGAGGATATAGGCACTGTGCTTGGAGGCAAGCACTACACTACCGTTATGTACGCTTGCGAGAAGATTGCTGAGGAGTTGAAAAAGAGCTCACGCGGGGAATTAAAAGTAGCTATTGAGGATATCGAAGCAAGATTGCAGCTATAATCAAACATCAAATACATATAATAAAAAGCGGGCGGCAAGCACCCGCTTTTTGCACGAAACTATATCTAAGAGAGGAATTAGCTCCAGACTACACCTACTGTCGATTGTCCTAAATGAATTGCAAGCACAGGACCTAACTGTCTTTTCTTGACCTCGATAGCGGGGAATCTGCGCCTTACTTCGTTGTAAAGCGCAGAAACCGTATCGGAGTCCTTAACATAATGAACGAAAACCTTATTTGCATCCTCAGGTATTTGCCCTGCCATTCTGCTTATCTGATTGTAGCGCCCACGCGCCATACCGTCGGAAATCACAGCGCCGTCAACACATTTCAGCATGGGCTTTAAGTTAAGCACAGTTCCTACAGATTGCCTTACTATGCCTAATCTTCCGCTGTTGCGCAAGGGCGTCATATCATCAACCGAAAAAGCTATGGTGATTTTTGAGCGCAAATCCTGCAGCTCCTCCGCTATTTCCTCTACGCTTGCGCCTGCTAATGCCATTGCGCGCGCCTTTTCAACCAGCATATACATTCCACCTGCTGTTGACTGCGAATCGACTACCGTTATCTTATCGCTGCTAACCTCCCTTGCTGCTATAGACGCGCTTGAATACGTGCCGCTTAACCTTGATGAAATGGTTATGCACAACACCTCAAAACCGCTGTTAACAAGCTCTGAAAAGGTGCTCATAAATGCAGCGATATTCGCGTGTGCGGTTTGGCAGGCTACATTGCTTCTGAAAACAAGTCGCTGAAAGTCGCCGTTTTCGCCAATGAAGGTTTCGTTGTATATATGCCCGTTCACCGTGTAGGTCAATGGCACCAGCCAAACGCCAAGACTTTTTGCTTCGTTGCGGGTCATATAAACCGAGCTGTCAGTTACTATCGCTATCATTGTGTCCTCTCTCCTATTTTGCGGAATTTCCTGTATCTTTTTTCTAACAGTAGCGCTATATCTTCGCCCTTTTTCTTGTTGAATGTATTAACAAGCTCCGCCTTAATGCTTTGGCACATGGCTTCAAAGCCCTTGCTTTCGGGAATAATCGCTTCTATCACTCCGAACTCCATAAGATGTTCGGCAGTCAGCTTCAGGCATTCTGCAGCTTCCTTGGTTTTTGATGTATCCTTCCACAATATGCTCGCGCAGCCCTCGGGTGATATTACCGAATACACCGCATTTTCAAGCATCCATACCTCATCTGCTACCGCCAACGCCAATGCGCCGCCGCTGCCGCCCTCGCCTATGAGTATTGATACGATAGGCACCTTTAGAGCCATTATCTCGTATAGGTTTTCGGCTATGGCCTGCCCCTGCCCTCTCTCCTCTGCGCCTATTCCGCAGAAAGCACCCGATGTATCCACTATGCACACTATGGGGCGGTTGAACTTTTCGGCTAACTTCATCTGGCGCAAGGCTTTTCTATAACCCTCGGGGTGCGCCGCACCGAAATTCCTTGCTATTTTCTCCTTCGTGTTCTTTCCTTTTTCAAGACCTATTACCGTAACGGGCATATCCTCTAAGCTTGCTATTCCGGCTATTACCGCTTTGTCGTCGGCATATCTCCTGTCGCCGTGCATTTCCAAGAAGTCTGTGAACAGCGTATTTATAAAGTCGGTCGCTGTGGGTCTGTTTGTGCTTCTTGCTATCTGCACCCTTTCAAATGCATTCATGCTGCTCACCGCCCTTCGAATGAAGCTTCAAAACCGTTGTAATATACTTTTTCTGCGTTTTTCTATGAACTATATCGTCAACAAAGCCCTTTTCAAGCAAAAATTCAGCACGCTGAAAGCCTTGCGGGAGCTTTTGGTGAATGGTTTGTTCTATTACTCTTGGGCCAGCAAAGCCGATAAGCGCGTTTGGCTCGGCTACAATTATGTCACCCAGCATGGCAAAGCTTGCGGTAACTCCGCCTGTTGTGGGGTCTGTCAATACGGTTAAGTACAGGTTGCCTCCGTCGCTGTGCTTCTTTACTGCGCCGCTTACCTTTGCCATCTGCATAAGCGACAGGATACCCTCCTGAATTCTTGCCCCGCCCGATACTGTGAAGCCAACGACGGGCAAGCCCTTTTCTGTCGCGGCTTCGAAAAGCCTTGTGAGCTTCTCGCCCACTACAGTTCCCATGCTGCCCATCATGAAATACGGCTCCATAACGAAAAGCGCGGTGTTGTAGCCGCCAATCTTGCAGAAACCGCACACCACGGCTTCGTTCTCTGCGCTTTCAAGCTTTGCGGCTTTAAGCTTCTTATCATAATTCGGAAAATCAATTATGTTGTAAGAGGTCATATCCGAATCGACTTCTATGAATGTATCCTTATCGGCAATATAGTCTATACGCTGGCGCGCGTTCATGCGGAAATGATACTCGCAATAAAAGCACACGTTAAAATGCTCGGCTAAATCGCTTGTTAAAAGCATTTTCTTGCAGCTTGGGCAGGCTACACACATTTCGTCGGGTATTATAGGCTTCTGCTTCAATTTTCTGTTGCCTTCAAGCTCGTTTTTCGGTTTTTTGAATATACCCTTTCTCAGCATAGACTACCTCCTTAGCCTTTTATCTAAGAAATCTATTGTGTAGTCGCCGGACTGGAACGCTTTGTCAGAAAGAATATCGTTATGCAGCTCGCCGTTATGGTCTATTCCTTCTATAACTAACTCGCATAGCGCCGCGCGCATTTTGCGTATGGCTTCCTCACGCGTGGAGGCGTGGACTATAAGCTTGCCTATTAAGGAATCATAGAAGGGAGGTACTGTGTAATCCTGATACACCGCAGTATCGAATCGCACCCACGGACCGCCCGGAACATGCAGTAGTGTTATCTTGCCGCTGCTCGGGCGGTAGTTCTCCATTGGGTTTTCGGCGTTTATTCTGCATTCTATGGCATGACCTTTAAGCTCAATATCCTCTTGTCTGAAAGGCAATTTTACCCCTGCTGCTGTGCGTATCTGCCACTGCACTATATCAATGCCCGTAGTCATCTCGGTAACGGGGTGCTCGACCTGCAAGCGCGTATTCATTTCCATAAAATAAAAGTTTTTGTCTTTATCTAACAGGAATTCCATTGTGCCGACGCCTGTATAGTTAACTGCCCTTGCGGCTTTTGCGGCAACAGCTATGAGCTGCTCGCGAATATCGTTTGAAATAGCGGGAGACGGACATTCTTCTATAAGCTTTTGGTTCTTCCTCTGAATAGAGCACTCCCTTTCGCCTAAGCACACGACATTCGAATAGTTGTCGCACAAAAGCTGCGCCTCAATATGCTTGGCCGGGGATATGAACTTTTCTAAATACACAGCACCGTCGCCGAATGCCGCCAACGCTTCACTTGACGCTGCTAAGAATGCCGAATCGAACTCGCTTTCAGACCTTACAAGCCGTATTCCTCTGCCGCCACCGCCGGCACGCGCCTTTATAAGCAAGGGGTAGCCTAAAACTGCCGCCTCATGCCTTGCGTGGTCTATATCTATGAGCATTTCGCTTCCGGGTATTACGGGAACTCCCGCTTGGCGCATTGTGCGCTTTGCGGCTTCCTTATCTCCCATGCGCTGAATTGCCTCGCTGCCGGGGCCTATGAACTTTATATTGCACTGCTCGCATAGCTTTGCGAACTTCACGTTTTCAGCCAGCAAGCCATAGCCGGGGTGTATGGCTTCCGCGCCAACGCCTGCGGCTAATGATATAAGCGCAGTCATATTAAGGTAACTGTCGCGAACCATAGCAGAGCCTATGCAGTAGCTCTCGTCCGCAAGGCTAACATGCAGCGCCTCTCTATCCGCTTCGGAGAACACCGCAACCGTCTGTATGCCCATTTCCTTGCAGGCACGAATGATTCTTACCGCTATTTCGCCTCTGTTCGCTATCAAAATCTTTGAAAACACGCAATCACCCTATCGAATCCAAGATCGCGAACGATAATTCGCCCTCTAAGCACAGCTTTTCGCCTACAAAGCCCTTAACTTCGGCAAAGTAGAACACAGCTTTTTCCTTAACTAACCTACATTCAAAGCGAATAGTGTCGTTCGGCTTGACTACCGCCTTGAACTTTACCTTATTCATGCCCGTAAAAAGCGGTATTTTGCCCTTCAACCTATCCGCTAACAGCATGCAACAGGCCTGCGCAGCCATTTCGCATTGAATCACGCCCGGCACTACGGGTTCATTCGGAAAATGCCCCTGCAAAAACCACTCGTCACCCCTGATATGAGAGGTGCCATACGCTATGCCGTCATCGCCTATATATGCTTCGTCAATAAGCAGCATAGGCTCTCTGTGAGGCAATATGCTTTTCAACTCATCTCTGTTCATGCTATCCTCAAAATATCTTAAACAATGTCTGACTATACTCGACTATCTGACCGTTTTCGGCGCAAATATCGACTATTTCGCCATCAACGTCTGACGTTATCTCGTTCATAACCTTCATTGCTTCTATTATGCAAAGCACATCGCCCTTTTTGACTCGGCTGCCAATTTTCACAAATGGTTCAGCGTCCGGCGCAGGGGCTTGATAGAACACGCCAACCATGGGGGATTTCACCTCGTGAATCTCGTTGAAATCCACTGAGCCATTTATAATAGGTATGTTCTCTGTCATCTCCGCGCTATTAGCAGGTGTAGGAACAGCAACGGTAACCGGCTGCGAAAGCGGAGCGCTGCTTGCTTGCGTGTTGGTTCTCTCCAAGCGGATTTTAGTTTCGCCCTCGCAGAATTCAATCACCGATAAATCCTGCTCGTTTAATATTTTTGCAAGCATTTTTATCTGTTTAATATCCATAGTCATTCCTCATACTTTTTTAGTGCTATGCAAGCGTTATGCCCGCCAAAGCCCAAAGAGATTGACAACGCGGTATCTATTACCGCTTCGCGCTTTACATTAGGCACGTAGTCTAAGTCGCATTCGGGGTCCGGCACCTCATAGCCTATTGTGGGCGGGGCTATGTTGTTTTTAACCGCCAGCACCGTCGCTATAGCCTCCGCAGCGCCCGCCGCGCCAAGCATATGCCCTGTCATAGACTTTGTTGAGCTGATAAGCGCATTATTAGCGCTATCTCCCAACGCGATTTTTATTGCCTTGGTTTCGACCTTGTCATTCAAAGGCGTACTCGTGCCATGCGCGTTTATATAGATGTTGCTATAATCGGTAACGCCTGCTTCATTGAGAGCAAGCTTTATAGCGTTTATGGCACCTTCCGCTTCGGGATGAGGGGCCGTAACATGGTAGGCATCTGCTGTATTGCCATAACCGCATATCTCGGCATAAATATTTGCCCCTCTTGCCTTTGCGTGCTCATATTCTTCAAGAATTAAAACGCCTGCACCCTCGCCCATTACGAAGCCGTCTCTGCGCTTATCGAACGGTATAGACGCGGATTTAGGGTCTTGACTGAAAGACAGCGCCATACAGCTTGAAAACCCGGCAATAGCTAACGGGCATATCGCCGCTTCCGAACCGCCCGCAATTATCGCGTCGGCGTATCCATGCTTTATAGCGCGAAACGCTTCGCCTATTGCATGAGTTGAAGTAGCGCAGGCAGTAACAACCGCCAATGTGGGCCCCTGCGCGTTAAACCTTATTGATATGTTGCCTGCCGCCATGTTAGCAATCATCATAGGCACGAAAAACGGTGATACGCGAGATGCCCCGCGCGTAAGCATTTTTTCGGTTTCGGTTACGAATGTTTCAATGCCGCCTATACCTGAGCCGACATATACGCCAAGCCTATGTGGGTCTATATCCGTAAGCTTGCTATCCTCCATAGCTTGAGCTGCCGCGGCTATGGCGTATTGCGCATATAGGTCCGTTCTGCGAACCTCGCTTTTTTCTTCGAAATACTTGTACGGGTCAAAGTCCTTCACTTCTGCTGCGACCTTAACCTTGAAATCATCAGTATTGAATTTGGTTATGTAATCTATCCCCGAGTTGCCGTTTATTATATTAGTCCAGAATGAATTTACATCGTTTCCGACAGGGGATATTATACCTAAGCCTGTAATAACTACTCTACGCATAGTTTCCTCCTTTTTAGGAAGCGCTACATACACAGTCCGCCGTCAACCTTAATTACTTCGCCTGTTATGTAGTTCGCTAAATCCGAAGCCAAGAACACAGCTAAATTTGCTATATCCTCAGGCTCGCCTATTCTTTTTAAGGGAATATTCTTTATTAGCTCTTCCCTTGCTGATTCAGGCATTGCGTCTGTCATATCCGTTCCTATGAAGCCGGGGGCTATGGCATTGCAGTTTATTCCTCTGCCTGCCAGCTCACGCGCGACGGATTTCGTTAAGCCAATCATGCCGGCCTTTGAAGCCGAATAATTAGCTTGCCCGGCGTTACCCATAATTCCCGAAACTGAAGTAATGTTTATGATTTTGCCATAGCGTTTCTTGATAAACTGCCTCGAAGTGTGCTTTATCATATTGTAAGCACCTTTCAGGTTTACGCTGAGCACATCGTCGTAATCCGCTTCACTCATCTGCATAATAAGCTTGTCACGCGTGATGCCTGCATTGTTTACAAGTATGTCTATGCCGCCGAAATCCTCTGTAATTTGGGCGACCAATGCTTCTGTGGCGGAATAATCGGCAACATTGCATTTATAGCACCTTGCTTTTATTCCAAACGAAGCGGCCTCCTGTTCTACCTCGCTTGCAGCTTTGTCATTGCCTGCGTATATAAGTGCTACATCTGCTCCATGCGCTGCCATAGCTAACGCTATTGCCCTGCCTATTCCCCTTGACGCGCCTGTGATTAGCGCTACCTTTCCTTTCAGCATGTTTCCTCCAATAGCTTTACGGTATTGATTAGGCTTGCTGAATCCTCCACATTAAAAACAGATACTTGGCTTGAGATTTTACTTATAAGTCCTGATAATACCTTGCCTGCGCCTACTTCAATAAATGTTGTAAAGCCGTCGTCTATCATGTTTTCAATGGTTTTCTGCCACAATACCGGACTTTTTAATTGCGCTGTGATATGCCCCTTTATATCGCTGGTGTAGGGCTTGGCGGTTAGGTTTGAATACAGGGGAATTACGGGCGGATTTAACTCAATCCTGTCAAGCTCTGCGCTTAGCTTTTTAGCGGCTTCTTCCATAAATTTAGTATGAAAGGCGCCGTTTACCTGCAGCTTTATGCTTCTTCCGCCTGCTTTTGCGACCGCTTGTAAGAACGCGTCCATTTCATCTTTTAGCCCGGCGACTACCAACTGACCCTCGCAGTTATAGTTAACAGGGAACACGTTTTCGAACTCGGCGCATAACGCTTCTACTCTTTCATTAGGCAAGCGCAATACTGCCGCTATGCAGCCGCCGTATTTTTCGGCACATTCCTGCATATATTCGCCGCGCTTTATTACTAATCTGAACGCGTCTTGCTCGGATAACACTCCACAGAACGCCAATGCAGGAATTTCTCCCAACGAGAAGCCCGCAGCGCCTTGCGGACTAATGCCTTTTTCTTTCAGGGCATAGGCGCACGCTAAATCCACTAAGAACAATGCCGGCTGAGTGTTCTTCGTAACTGAAAGCTGCTCCTTTGTACCAAAGAAACAGAGAGGGGAGATGTCTTTTCTTATGCTGTCAGCCATTTCGAAAACTCTTTTTGCGGCCTGTGAGCTCTCGGCAATATCCTTGCCCATGCCGGAATACTGCGCCCCCTGCCCTGCGAATACAAACGCTATTTTGCCCATATGCTTGCCCCTTTTAGCGCCTGCTCGGCTTCTGAAAACAGCTCTTCTATCATTTCTTTAACCGGCTGCTCTTTCTTAACAAGCCCTGCAATCTGCCCTGCCATAAATGTACCTGTTTCCTCGTCGCCGTCTATTACCGCGCGTCTCAATGAGCCTACGCCCATGCTCTCTAACTCCTCGCTCGTGAAATCAGGGTCGTATTCGCGCTTCATAAACTCATGCGTGAAAGGCGATTTTAACGCACGGACAGGGTGCCCCAAGCGCTTGCCCGTCGTGATTGTATCTATGTCCTTCGCTTTTAGCACGCGCTCTTTATAGTTCCTGTGAATAGTACATTCGTGCGCTACTAAGAACCTTGTGCCTAACTGCACGCCAGCAGCACCTAACATAAATGCCGCTGCTATTCCTCTGCCGTCGCCTATTCCTCCTGCCGCTATTACCGGAATTTTCACCGCGTCGCATACCTGCGGAACCAAGCACATTGTAGTCAGCTCGCCTATATGGCCGCCCGCCTCGCAGCCCTCGGCTATGACGGCCGTAGCACCGTAACGCTCTACCATTCTTGCCATTCCCGACGAAGCTACAACGGGCAAAACCTTAATTCCTGCATTTAGCCACGCGTCCATATATTTAGACGGGTTGCCCGCACCTGTTGTAACGACAGGTATTTTTTCTTCTATGACTAATTGGGCAACCTCGTCTTTATATGGACTAAGGAGCATGATGTTTATTCCAAAGGGCTTATCGGTAAGCTCTCGGCACTTGCGAATTTCATCTCTTAGCTGTTCGGCGGAACAGTTCATAGCGGCAATTACCCCCAAGCCGCCCGCGTTAGAAACCGCAGACGCCAAGCTTGCGTTTGCTACCCAAGCCATTCCGCCTTGAATTATCGGATATTCTATGCCTAAAATATCGCAAATGGGTGTTTTCATCCTCGTTAATTTACCTTTTCCTCGATTAGCTTTGCGACTGCGCCTACATTGGTCAACTCTTCGTTGATTTCCAGCGAAATGTTGAACTCGTCCTCAAGCGTCATTATGAGCTCAACTATGTCGAGCGAATCCAAGCCTAAATCCGAAAAAGTGGACTCGGCTGTGATTTTGTCTGCGCTCATGCCCTTGTAGTCTGCTAAAATCTTGATAACCTTGTCTAATACCATACTTTCCTCCAAAAAATTTATTTGCACCACTCTAATACGCATACTCCGGTACTAAGCCCTGCCCCGAATGCTCCGAACAGCAGCTTATCGCCCTTTGTAATTGTATTAGCTTTATTTAATTCGTCTAAAAGCAACGGTATGCTTGCAGACGAAGTGTTGCCGTATTTCTCTATATTGCAGGGGAACTTTTCCGAAGCTAAGCCAAGCCTGCTCTTAACCGCTTCGACTATTCTCATATTCGCTTGATGCATTAGGTAGAACGAAATATCATTCGATGCAAAACCAAGCGATTCTAACACCTCATGTATGTCTTTCAATATTGATGATACCGCGAACTTATACACCTCTTGACCGTTCATAGCAATATAGTCGTTGCTGAACTTTTCCTCAACAAATGGGTTATTTCCTGTGCTTGCGGTAATGTATAAGTTTTCATAGCTTGGATATACACTCATTTTGATTGAGCGCATAGAGTTGCCCTCGCCTAATACTACGGCAGCCACCGCGTCGCCGAAAAGCACACAGGTTGACCTGTCCTGCCAATCACATAGCCTTGTAATCGACTCGGCACATACTATAAGCGCTTTTTTGACCTTGTTCGCCTTGAAAAACGCGTCTGCCATATCAAGCGCGGATATGAAGCCGCAGCAGCCCATATTTACATCGTAAAAATAGCGGCAATTCGGATTGACCTCTTTCGCTATTAAGCACGCCATAGCAGGAGAGATAAAGTCGCCCCTTACGGTTGAGCAGATTATCATATCAATTTCGCTGCCCATAACGCCCGCGTCAGCCAGCGCCTTAGCACACGCTTCCTTAGAAAGCATTATAAGGCTTTCATCTGTTAGCACTCTGCGCTCTTTTATGCCTGTACGGGTGAATATCCACTCGTCAGATGTATCCAAGAACGCGCTAAGCTCATTATTTGTTACAACCCTTTTTGGCGTGCTGCTGCCTGTGCCAAGTATATTGAAGCTCAACTACTTATCCTCCAAATTCTGCTTGAAAAAGGTATTCAGCTTGTCAACCCCGCGCATCAGGGCTTGCTTTTCTATATCTGTCATGCCCTCGCTTATTTTGCGCACCATATGCTCGTGAAAATACCTGTGCGCCGCGTCCATTCTGCGCCCTAAGCGTGTGAGCTTTGCATATACCACCCTGCCATCGTCATTACAGCGCACCTTTTCTACATAGCCCTTCTTGACAAGCTTGTTTATTGCAACGGTAACGGACGCGGAGGTTATTGACAGCTCATTGGCGATATCGCTAATTGTCCTGCCTGTTTCTTTATTCTTCCCTATTGCTTCTATCAAGTGCATTTCGCTTATTGAAAGGTTGCTTTGGAACTGAGAAAGCATATTCTCCTCAACCTTCAATATAGAGTGGAACGTATCCACCAGCAGCTCATTCATTTTTGAAGCAAAATCATCCATTACCTTCACCTTAATTAGTTAATCAAACTAATTATATTCCAAAAATATTATTTGTCAACTGTTTTATGAGAAAAATTTTGTGAATAAAAGGCGGTTGCCCGCCTTAGTCTTTATAGTGATGTCGCAATATTTATTTACGGAGTCGGCGGAGGTGTTATATATACCGTGCCTTGATTCTCATAATAGCTGTCTAAATCAAAATCCATGCTGTTTGTGCCGTCATCATAGGCGAAATCAACGCTTTTAATCTTATATGTATGCTGCAAAATATCAAATTCAAACGCAATATCCAAGCGCGCGGACTTGAAGAACTTATATCCGCCTATATCTATTGCAAAGCGCATAGCTACCTCACCGGTAAGCGCGTTTACAAAAACTACTACGCACTCGCCTACTTTGCAATACTCCTTATCAAAGCCCTGTTCTGATTGCAGGTGCGCATCAGGCACTACACCAGTAAACTTCTCGCCTGTGGGCTTGAATGTAAGCTCATATTGCTTATCGCTTTTGAACTTAATCGATACGGAGTCCTTTACCAAATCGTCTAACGGCGGAAGCGCTGTGATTTCCTCTCCGTTGAAATAATAGGGGTAAGCCGTTTCAAAAATTCTGCTGCCGCCTATGTCGTTTGTATCCTCTAATATTAAATAGCCGTCGTCAAGCGCCACGCAAGTAAGCTGTGAGCTGTCGGACACCTTGAATAATTCCTCGTCATCCTGAATCAACACGCTATCCGGTTTGCTGCCCGCACCGCCATACTCTATTGCTACTATTTTGCGCTTCTGCCCTGCTTTATCGCCCGCCGTGCCCTCCTGATACGATACGCAGATAAGGTCATTTTCCCCGTCTTTATCCACATCATACGACAATGTGAAAAAGCCCAAGTTCTTGCCGTATTCCTCGCTTGTGTAGTATGACTCCTGCTGTTGAGGGTTCTGTGTGGGCGCAGGGGTTGTGTCTTCACCGTTTTCACCCGGCGATTCAGTTACCGGAATATCAATAACGCCCGATGTCGGCTGTGCATCTGTCTGCTTTCCGCAGGCAGATGCGAATAATACTAATACTATAAGCAATACTGATAATACTTTTTTCATGATTCTACCCCCTGAAATTGCTATAAACAGTATATCACACTAATAAATAATATTAAATGGAAATTGAGTATTTATGGGGTGATATAATGCGTACCGTGTTCCTCGTAATAGCCTTCTAAATAAAAATCATAGCTATTTGCTCCGTCATCGTATGCAAAGTCAACATGCTTGATTTTATATGTATGCAAAATCCTGTCGAACTCGAATGTAATATCTAAGTATGCCGATTGAAACTCTTTGTAACCGCCTATATCTACGCCGACTCTTATGACTGCCTCTGCTGTAACTGTATTTATAGATAATACAATGCTTTCGCTGTAATTTCTAAGACTGAACAGTAGATGCAGATTACTCTTTATCAACAATGGGCTTTAGCCTTTTTGCTAAATATGCCCCTGCGGCAATGCCTAATATATCGCTTGGTATAAATACTATGAAGCATGAGAGCAATAGCTTTGCAATAGTTATATCGTTTCCCAAATGAAGCGTATATACTAAATAGAAATACGGTACGCCTATTATATAGATTGCCGCATAACCCACCAACGCGCTGAGGAAATACGACCAATACGTTGCTTTATTTAGCCTTTCTTTTACATAGCCTGAAAGCAGGGCGGCAAGCATAAAGCCTATTATATAGCCGAATGTGGGCTGCAGCACATAGCCTATTCCGCCGCCCTGAGTGAAAACGGGCAGTCCTATGAGCCCTAATATGACATAGACTGCCGCAGACAAAAAGCCAAGCTTTGAACCCAATAGCAATCCGCATAATATTGAAATTGGCAGCTGCAATGTTATAGGCACTATGATAAACGGAATCTTTATAAATGCGCCTATACAGATCAGCGCGCTGAACAATGCGCAGAGTATTAGGTTCTTAACCGGCTTATTCATGCTTAGTGCTTTTCATCCTTAGCTATTATCTTGCCGTCCTGCATTCGCAGAACAACATCAGCTTTATCCGCAATGCTTAAATCATGCGTTACTATTATAACACAATAGCCCTGCTTGTGCGCTAAATCACTTAATATTTGCACTATCCTGCTGCTGTTTTCTGTGTCTAAGTTGCCCGTTGGCTCGTCGGCCAATATTATTCTTGCGGAGGAAACAAGCGCTCTTGCAATAGCCACACGCTGCTGCTCACCGCCTGACAGCATTGAAGGGAAACGCCTATACACAGTTTCGGGAAGCCCTACCTCCGCTATCTTCTCCTTTGCGCGTTTTTTTGCGTCCTTACCGCGCACTCCGCATAGCTCTAAGGGATACATAACATTTTCAAGCACAGTCAGCAGCGGGAACAGGTTGAAGCTTTGATAGATAACCGCAACATCCTGCCTGCGATATAAATCTCTATTCAATTTAGCTGTTGATAGGTCGCCATACACTACCTCGCCATTTGTGGGAATATCTAAGCCTGCAAGCATTGAAAGCAAGGTAGTTTTTCCGCTTCCGCTCTTGCCGATTATCGCATACAGCTTGCCTCTGTCGAATTCATAGGTCACATTTTTTACAGCGTCAACATACTGATACCTGTTTCTGTAAGTGTATGATACATCGTTAAGTTTCAAAATAGCCATAATTACCTCCAATGCTTTTAGTCGTTTGCTGTCAATATTTTTAGAACATTCAGCCTGTTCATTAACATTGCCGAAATCGCTATCCCTAAGGTATAGCAGCCCAAGTAAATTGCAATGCTTATATACCTGTCAAACACAAATGTATTTGTAAATATAAGCGATGCCAAAATGCCTATTATTGCGCCGAATATGCAGAGAATCAGCTGTTCTATAAACAATATAAAGAATGTTTTTAGCTTTCCTGCGCCCATGCTGCGCATTACTGCAAGCTCTGCCCTTCTGCTCTTTGTTAAGAGATACGATACTACAAAGCCTATCGCGACAACTAATGTGAATATCACAGGGTACAGCGCTTCCATATAGCCTACATTCTTATTCAAGCCCGATACGGCGAGTATTAGCGCATTATCGTCAATCGCTATGCACTTTCTGATGTTGCCCCATCTTCCGCGCGAGCTGTAGCCTTTCTCTTCCAAGTAGGCTTTTAGCTCGCTTAGATTCTTTTTGTTCTTCAATTCGAAGCTCAGCGAGTGAATATCAGTATATGCGGATATGTCTAAATCCTTCGCTTCGATTTCTTGAGCGCCGAACAGCTCGGAAGCATCGCCCCTTGATTCTATTACATACACCATGTAATATGTTTGCGTTTCTTCATCGAATTTTAGCTCGTACCTGCCCTCCGGTGTATGAAATTGGAAGTTGTATGAAATCATACGCGTAGAGAGAAGCGGAGCGGGGCAGTATATGTTTTCACCGCTGCCCTGTTTTGCATAAATGCACACTATTGTCAGCTCGGCTTCATTGAATATATAGCCATCTTCTGTGCGCGATGCAGTGGAAACCTTTATTTTATCGCCCAGCTTCAAATTATGCTCTAACGCAAATCCGGAGGACACCGCACAAACCTGCTCTATTTTATTGAACACAGAGGCGTCATAGCCTTTCAAGAAGTTCATCTGAGGTTCATTTGCGAAGAAGAATTCAGGTGCTGTGTAAATATTATTCGTGAATACCAGCTTATCCCAATCAAATACCTCCGCGATGAAATCCTCATAAGCGAATTGACCTTCGGGGATTACCAGCTTATATAATTCTTTGAAGCCCTGTTCGCCGTTTTCATCGGGTTCGCCGAAGTAATAACCTAATAGCCTATACCGCGCAGAATATGAGAAGCTCACGCTCTTTACAAAGCCTGTATCTACTATATCCTTAGCCAGTTCGCCTGAAAGCAGCAAGCCGTCTATATCCCTGCCGTTTAGTGAAGTGAAATATGCGCGTGCGGGAACTGTATCGTACAAACCATCGATTTTGGCTTTGTTATCGGAAAGAATTGTAGCATAAACTATCAGAAGCAGTACCAGAGTTGCCGAAACTAAGGGTACTATAATGCTTCTGCCTATGTTTCTGAATATGGATACGAAGCTGTGGCGGAATGCGCCTATGAATCTTCTCATTCTTGCGGAAACTGTTTTATACTCATTAAACCTATCGAAGTTCAGAGTGGAATTCATAAAGGCTAAGCTAATAAGTAACAGCAGTATAAGCATACCGCCGCCGACCATTAGCGCATAGCGATAATCTGAATTGAAGTTGACTTGGAAATCAACAGTTCCCGATTGCATATAAATAAGGCTGTAACGCAAATCGAGCGCGTTGTTCTGCTCAGCCGTTTCATAAGCTGTTTGGATTATGGTATCCGACAGGAAATGCCCAAGCGCCGCGCCCAAAGCAACTGATACGATTGCAAGAACGAGCACAGATAAGAACAGATAGCTACGCGCGCGTCTTTCACCCGTACCTAATGAAAGCATTATCTTTATGTTTGACTTATGCTTCGTTATAAATATAAACGCGAACAAGAACAGTATCGCAACACAGCAGCCAGATGTAGCCGCAAGCAGTATAATTGATGTTTCGCGCATAGCCTTTAACGGCTGAGAGACGGGCATATAGCCCTGGTCATATGCTGTTGTTACCATGCGCGACTCTAAGTAGGGCTTTATTTCCTCTATAAACTCCATGCCATAGCCGTTCTTAATCAAGAAACGCCCTAATTTATAACCGTTTGTGTACTCGGGCAGCCAAGCTTCGTTGCCCGTTTGCGGAATGTATATGTTAGCGTATACTTCCGTATTTGATTTATATATGCCCGTAATCTTATACTCGGCAACATGGTCAAAGCCAAATGGCGACCAGTAGCTATCCAAATAGTCGGCATTGTTCTTAGCATAGTGCATGCTTAATTCTATGGTATCGCCGACCTTCAGCTTTAATTGGTTAGCCATAGTGTCGCTTATTACCACAGCATTTGCGCCGTCAACCGCTGTGTATGCTCCGCCCTCTTTGAAAATTACTTTTCCTTGATGGAACTCAGGTAATGTTTCTATATCATCAGTTGCAATTACCGGAACTGAGTTGTGTAAAGCCTTGTATGTATCGATAATATACTGCCATATTACCGCTTCATTGTACTTAGCGAATTTGCCCCATTCATATTCGCTTGTATCAACCCCATTATACAAGTCTTTCAGTACAGGATAGTGCTGCACCGAACCATTAAGCAATATTCCGTAAAGCTCTCGTATAAGCTCATGGCTTCCCGAATAATACGGATAGACTCTTTGTATTAAACCTGTGAAATCTTCCTCAGTAATCAGCTTTGTGTCAAACACAGCCGGGAAAAAGTAATAATACGAACCCTTGTTAACAAATCTGCCATGTCCAACATACCTGCTGCCTACCCTTATGCCAATTTGATAGTCTATGTTAGCGTAATCCTGCAGCAAAAACGTTAAGCCTTCCGGGCGCGCATCATACGCATAATAGTTTCTCAGCAGCATACATTTGGCATAGTTTTCTTTCTCGTTGACTGAAAGAACCCTGAACTCAATTATCGAAATGTCTTTATACGGCAGATCTAATACCTTCATTACGAAATTATCGACCTTGGCACGCAGCCTTATGTTTGGCTCATAGTCTAATACATAAGGCGCATTCTTCAGCTTTTCGAAATCGTATTCTTTAAGCAGCTTGTCTAAATCCACATCGAATTTTGAATCATTAGGGTAGTCTTTGCCGATATACTCTAATGTTGCTACCGTATCGAACTTGTTATCTGCTTCCTCTAAAAGATTATCGCTGGTAACGCGCATATTGACACCTAAAATCATCATTGCAGTTACAACAGCGATAAGAATTAAGAACAGAAAAGTTCGAAATGGCGTGCGAAACAAGCTTTTTAAGCTGTACTTAAATATCATATTTCCCCCCATCCCAAGAATTCATAATGTTATACTATTCTATTAGTAAATTAAAACAATGTCAAGAAAAACTAATTTTTTATCGTAACAGGGGTGAAATTGATGTAATCTGCCGAACAGAGTATGTAGCGCACACCGTTTCTTATGCCTTCAAAA
>FZPS01000153.1_pt69 | contig 42041 bp, 42 predicted proteins | sample 1817821 | NCBI WGS metagenome assembly FZPS01 (sample SAMEA104158645, study PRJEB21678) | metagenome | place: Germany | collected 2015-04-21 | reverse complement strand
ATTTTCCTCGTAATATCTTTTTGACATGATTTTCTCCTCCTAATATTATTATATCATGTTCGGAGAAAACCTGTCCTACTTAGTGTAGCCTATCCAAAGGGCATTTCTTACTGTATGTCTACTTACCTGATATTGTTTGGCTAATTCATGCTCTGTAGGTAGTTGTGTTCCATTTTTCCACAATTTATTATCAATTTTTTCTTTAATTTCATTGTATAATTTCATATATAAAAAATTATTCTTATTAGTCAATAATTCACACCTTCCTCATGATCATAAGAAACAAGGCTTCAATTCAATATTAATATAAAGATAAAGTAAAGTCAATTTGATGAGAATCGGCAAGATCTTTTTTATATTTAAAGCAATCTTAGTAATTGACTTTTTCCTATTTATTTTAGAAAGATTCTGACAAAAAAAGAAGGAATTTAAGAATATTATATCGAATATCTTGTTATAGTGGTAATTTAAATCTTATCAGCAAACTAGGATTAAATTAACATCATAGTGACATAAGAAAATAATAGTGATACAATGGTAATATATAAATTAAAATTATACATATATTAATGGGGGATAAAAAATGAAATTTTTGGATTATGGAGATCTGTCTGATTACATAATAGCTTATTGTAATTTGTATAGTCTAGAAATCTCAAATAAAAAACTTCAAAAATTAATGTACTATTGTCAAGCATGGACCTTGGCTTTACATGATGAAAAACTAATAGATAATGACTTTGAGGCTTGGATTCATGGTGCTGTTTTAAGACCAATATATTTTAAATATTCTAGATATGGGTATAATAATATACACATGGAAAAAGATATATCTAATAATATTCTAGATAGAGCAAAACATACCATACCAAATTATAAGTTGGACCTAATTAATAAAGTATTAGAAATATATGGCTCGTATTCTGCTGATGAGTTAGAAGATATGAACCACAGTGAAGCTCCTTGGATAGCAGCTAGAGGATGCTTAAATAATAAGGAAATTTGTGATGAAAAAATAGATAATGTTTTAATGCAAAGATATTATAAATCTATAGCCTTGGAGAGGGGGATGAAAGAAGTGAAAAATAATATATTTAAATTTTCATCCACTAACTTGAAAAAAGCTCAAGAAAACTTAAGAAAAAAGGAAGTATTTAAGGTGAATGAGGATAATTATGTAGAATATGAGAAATTCATCTTAGATTCTTATGAGGCTACATTAGATATAACGGAGAGAGCAGAATATGGCAGAACAATATAAAAGTGTTAATGATATAAAAGATAATAGAGATTTTGCTTTTGGTGAGATTTGGAAGTTAAGAGATGAGCTGATAAGACTGCTTCCGAGTGATAGAGTAGTTGATAGGAGGAAATTTCATTCTTCTAGAATTGTAGTAATCGTACAGAACTGTTTAGAGAATAACGATGAGGAATCTTTATTAATAAGAGTAGCACCAATTACAACAACTATTCAATACGCACAGAAATTTGATGTAATTCTATATCCGAATGAAGGAGAAATAAAGAAAGACGATGTATTAAAAAAGTGCATGGCTCAAATACAGTTAACTCAACCAATTTTGAAAAAGGATTTGTATGAAAAAGTGGGAGAAATATCAACTGAGAAAAAAGAAGAAATAGCAGCTGTTAAGTTAGAACTTCTGGGGATTAATTTAGAAGACCTTTTACAATAATAAGTACATTATATGGCTCCTAGTGAATTTTAAAATTACTAGGAGATTTTTGTTTTAGATGGATATAGATTATTTTATATTGATGGTAAACCTATCAGGAGAGAATCTGATGCTCAAGTAATGTATAAACTTACTTGCTATGATATTGTAACTGACATAAATAATACTGGATGAATTAGGTTTACTAGACGATGACAGTATAATTCAAATAGGAGAATCGGCAAGTTCTTTAATGTTTGTATGGAAAGGCAACCCTTTTTTAGACAAAATTACTCCGAACAAGAATATACCTTCTAAATACTGCCTAAGCTGCTAATTTAAAGCTATCTTTATTTCTATATTCAATTGGTGATATGTATCCTAAGGATCCATGAATCCTTATATGATTATACCAGTAAATGTACTCTGCTAACTGCAACTCTAATTCCTCTAAGGTCTCAAATTTATTTTGGTATATAAACTCTACTTTTAAAACTTTATTCATTGCTTCAATTACAGCATTATCATAAGGGTTTCCTTTTCTACTTAGGGAACGTTCTATTTCAAAGGTTTCTAGAATGTTATCTACTTTTTTATTGTCGTATTCTCTGCCACGATCTGAATGAAATACCTTTATATCCTTTAGAGGATATCGACACCTTAAAAGTGCTTTTTCTATAAGAGAAGCATCTTTGTTAGGGCCAGCTGAGTACCCTATTACTTCTCTATTATAGAGATCTACCAATGTACATACATAGTTCCACTTACTGCCTACTCTGACATAGGTAAGGTCACTTACTGCTACCTCTAGTTTATATCTATTATCAAACTGTCTATCGACTATATTAGAGATTTTAGACTCATTACAGCCCTTGCTATAGACCTTATATTGAGCTACTGTATAGTTGGATACTAAGGCATTTTCTTTCATAATTCTAGCTATTCTTCTTCTAGAAACTTGATGTCCTAAATTTTCAAGCTCTACTTTAATTTTCCTAGTACCATAGTTATTTTTACTTCTATGAAAAATTTTTATTATATGTTTCTCTATTTCAGAATCCTCATTTGAAGAATTAGATTCTTTATTATTTAAATGGTAGTAAACTAGACTTCTTGAGACCTTTAATAGTTTACACATGGCACTAATACTGTATTTCTCTCTATTAGAAATAATTAGGTCTACTTTTTGCCTAGTAGTAGTGCTGCCTGCTTTAAAATATCATTTTCCATCTCAAGTTGTTTATTTCTTTTTCTTAGTTCAATTAATTCCTTCTCCTGCTCTGTCAAATTATCTTTAGCATTGAAGGATTCAGTATTATTGTATCTTACTACCCATTGCCTTATGGTTGATGGAGATACCCCATATTGCTCGTGTAGCTCCCTATAGGTATGGTTACCTTGATTGTATATATTGACTAATTGTTTCTTGAAATTTTCCTCGTAATATCTTTTTGACATGATTTTCTCCTCCTAATATTATTATATCATGTTCGGAGAAAACCTGTCCTACTTAGTGTAGCCTATCCATAGCTCAGATGCCTTACTGATGAATATTTTCTGCCATCCCAATATTAAGGAATGGAAAGGAATTAGAGACCTATTAGACATTGAAGAAAGTGATGAGATTATATTTGGATGGAAGGGTGTTGGTTTTGAGAATGAGACAAGCTATATAACTGAAGTAGACATGAAAATAGGAGACTGTATCATTGAAGCGAAACTTACTGAAAATAGCTTTACTGAAAAAGACCTATCTATAGTTCTTGGATATGAGAATATTCATGAAGTTTTTGACATAGACATGCTTACAAAAGAAAATAATAAAGTTAGAAACTATCAATTGCTAAGAAATGTATTAGCAGCAAGTAAGCATAATTTTAGTTTCAAAGTCTTATTAGATGAAAGACGAATTGATCTTATCAGAGAATTATTTGATACTCTTGCTGCAGTAAAGGATAGCAACTTAAGATCAAGGATTGGCTTTATAACCTGGCAGGAAATAGCATCATATTGTGGCAAAGATTTAAAGAACTATCTTGAGCTGAAATATTTTACCGGTATATAATAAAGAAAAATTACACTTATCAAGTATATCTACCTTTATAAGAGAAAAGTTGGGGGAGAAGGTAAAGATTTAATATTTGCAATCCCTAATACCATCTGGTAGAATATGAAAAAAACAAGGGGATGGTATTATGAGGATTATTGATTTGTCACAAGCACATGATAATGAAATGAGTCAATTTCCAGGAACTCCACAAGTGGAGATCAAACAGATATGTAATTACGACCCCGACGGATTTAGACTGACCGACCTTCATACTGTAGTCCATGCAGGCACCCATTGTGATGCACCTGCCCACTATATTGAAGGCGGAAAGATGATTGATGAGATCCCTCTGGATAGCTTTATAGGTGAAGCCATCATAATAGATGTAGATGTTAAGGATGGAAGGGAAATACCAGCAAGTATTCTGGAGGGCAAGGACGTTAGAAAAGGTGACATCCTACTATTTAGGACCAATATGAGTAAGTACTGGAAGCAGGAGGAATACATCACCGCTTATCCATATTTATCAGTAGGATTGGCGGAAAAATTAATAGAGATAGGTGTTAAGGCCATTGGCATGGATGCCCTCTCTCCTGACCCTGTAGATAGCGATAGGGTTCATAAGATAATTCTAGGTGCAGGCATCATCTTCATAGAAAACCTTAATAACTTGGACAAGATAGACGTAGAAAGGTTTCACTTTTCTGCTGCACCAATCTTGGTTGCCAATGCCGAAGGTGGCATAGCCAGGGCCTATGCCATCTTAGAATAAGATATTTAAGAGATAAAGAAGTCTTGAGACACGAGAATTTCAAGGCTTCTTTTTTGTTTAATAATGGGACACAATCATATTTATAAGAGCAGCCTATACCTTGTATATATGAGTTATAGGATTAAATTTTAACTATTCTGAATCATTATCAACCTAAGCCTATACATAAAAATCTTATAGTATATAATATAACTAGAAGTTAATAAGTCTCGGACCTCATCATTTTCATGAAAGGGTTATTCTATATGAGAAAATATTTGGCATTTCTATTTACAATTATATTACTGATAAGTGTCCTTTCTGAGTCTTCTTATGCAGTAAAGGATACCTATAGGGTTGCAGGTGATAGCCATTTCCCGCCCTATGAGTATATCGATGATGATGGTGTTTACAAGGGCTTCAATGTTGACATGCTTAAGGCCATTAGCCTAGTAACTGGACTAGAATTTGAATTCTACCCAATGAAGTGGGAGGATGCCTACTATTCTATTGAAAAGGGACAAGCTGATATAATCCAGGGCATGAAGGAATCCGAGGAAAGGAAGGCTAAATTCCTCTTCTCTAAATCTCTACTATTGAACTCCCAATCTATATTTGTCTTAGATAGTAATACAAGCATAAACACTGAAAGGGACTTAGATGGTGAAACCATAGCCTTGCTCAAGGAGGATATTATTTATGAGGAAATAAGTAGAAAATATGATGCTAAGATAATAGAGTATGATTCCATTGAAGCTGCCTTGGATGCCCTATTAAAAAGTGAAGTTGACGTTCTGATTGGTAACACCTTAACCATAAACTACTTAAGTAAGGAAAAAAATTGTATAGAGCAAATTAAGATAGTTGGTCATTCCCTAAATGAACAGAGATATTGTATAGCAGTAGATAAAAACAACGAATACCTAATAGAAAGACTTAATGCTGGCATCACTGAAATCCAAAAAAGTGGCATCTATGATTCCTTGTATAGAAAGTGGTTTGGGACACCTATAAAAAACACAAAAGACCAATATGAAACCCTACTGAAAGTAACTATAGTAAGCACCTTGGCCTTTACGGTATTAATCATCATAATCCAGGGGTTAAATAGAAGACTCAAATATATAGTTGAAACAAAAACAGAAGAGCAGAAAATCCTTATTAATGAGCTAAGACATTATGACAAACTACAATTTATGGATAAGATTATATCATCCATTGCCCATGAGATACGAAATCCCCTGACCTCAATAAAACTATATACTACCCAGATGAAGGATAGGTTAGGAGATGAGCAGTTTATCCTGGCAGCATCTGAAGATATCCCAGAAGAGATTGATAGAATCGATGAACTAATCAAAGAGTTTATGGAATATACATCTCCTAGAAAACCAATGATAGAGAGCTTTACCTTATATGATGAATTAGTAAAGGCCTTAAAACTTGTGAAATTTCATATAGAAGATATCAATTTTGTTCTAGACATAGATAAATCTTACATTGTAAGATTTGACCAGGGACATTTTAAGCAGATTGTATTGAATATCCTTCTAAATAGCATTGATGCAGTAAAAACTTCAGATATGCCCACAATAAAGATAAGTGCAAGGGAAGGCCAGGAATATATCTCTCTTTATTTTCAAGATAACGGCCCTGGGATGGATAAAGATAATCTACAATATATTTTTGAGCCATTCTACACTACCAAGGAATATGGAAATGGTCTAGGCTTGTTTATTGTAAAACAACTGGTGGATGAAAATGAAGGCATGATCTCTGCCTCCATCCCAGGTGAAGGGATGGGTATGACAATCACTTTAAAGTTAAAGAAGGGTGGGCCATATGAAGAACAAACTCCTAATAATTGATGATGAGGTTAAGATCCTAAGATCACTTAAGTTTCTCCTGGGAGATGAATTTGATGTCTACACTAGTGACAATTCTTTAGAAGCCTTGGAGATTTTTAAAAAAGAAGGGATATTTTTAGTCCTCCTTGATTTAAGATTAAAGGAGGGTAATGGCTTTGAACTAATGAAGGAGCTATTAGAGTACCAACCTGATGCAATAATTATAATGATGACAGCCTATTCAACTATAGAAAACTCCATAAAGGCTATTAAGGCTGGTGCCTATTATTTTATAACCAAACCGATTGATAATGACCAGCTCTTATTACTCTTGCATACAGCAGATGAAAAGCTAAGAATGTATCAAAAAATTAATAGTCTTGAGGGACACTTAAAAAAGGATCTTATAGGCAACTCACCACCTATACAGGAGATAAATGATATTATACTTAGAATCAAAGATACCAATGCTACAGTTCTCATAACAGGAGAAAGTGGCACGGGTAAGGAGCTGGTTGCTCAAAAAATTCATAGAACCAGTAATCGGGCGGACAAGCCATATATCTCAATAAATTGTGCAGCCATGCCAAACGAGCTCTTAGAAAGTGAGTTGTTTGGCTATAGGAAGGGGTCATTCACAGGTGCCTATAAGGATGAAATAGGTATAATAAGAAGAGCTGATGGGGGGACCCTCCTCTTAGATGAAATTGCTGAAATGGACTTAGAACTACAATCAAAGTTACTTAGGTTTTTACAGGAAAGGGAGGTTAGGCAAATAGGAGATGCCATCTCCCACCCTGTAGATGTAAGGATAATATGTATTACTAACAAGGACCTAATGAAGGAAGTGGAAAGCGGGAGGTTTAGAGAAGACCTATACTATAGAATAAACGTAATAAATATTGTAGTACCACCCCTGAGAGAGCGTAAAGACGACCTAAAGCAGCTAATTTCCTATTTCATTGATAAGTATAATATATCTTTTAATAAGCATATTAAAGGTATTACAGATGAAGCCTTTGATATACTTAGTAATTATAGCTATAAGGGGAATGTAAGAGAATTAGAGAACATAATTCAAAGGGCAGTTCTTTTAAGTACCCTAGACTATATTGATACCAATGTACTCCATATTAGTCCATCTGATATAAACAATAACTCTAACATTTCTACTAAAAACTATATTAAGGTATATGAAGGTGAAACCTTAAAACAAGTAGAAAAGAAGCTTATAAAGTTTGCCTTAGATACCAATAACCAAAACAGGAGGTTGACAGCTAAAAGTTTGGGTATTGCAGAAAGAACTCTAAGATATAAAATTAAGGAATATGATTTATAAGAACCCTGCAAAAATTGCACCCTGCAAATTCTGCAGGGTATTTTTTGTTCTTTCTTGTTATATATACTTTTTTTCACCTACTAAAATGGCTAAAAATAGGGAAACTGAAACGTTCAGAATATTGGCATATAATTTGCATAGGTAAATAATGACTTAATATATGGATTTCCTGATGATTTTATAAAGGAGGGTAGCATTGTTTTAGTAAGTAAATTACCATTATATGATTGAGGAGGGAAAATAAATGTCATTTGAAGTAATTGAAGGTGTTTTTACGATCAGTGCAGATATGACTATGACTACAGCTATGGCGGCAGTATTACTTGTTATTGGTTACGCTGTAAAAAAGAAGGTATTTTTCCTTGAAAAATACTGTATACCAGCAGCAGTTGTGGGTGGCTTTATTTTTATGCTGATTACCTGGTTAGGACATACAACAGGTTCATTTGCCTTTAGCTTCGATACAACCTTGCAATCATTTTTCATGCTGGCATTTTTCACAACTGTAGGCCTTGGAGCTAGTATGGAACTACTTAAAAAGGGTGGTAAACTCTTAATAATCTATTGGCTAGTAGCAGGTTTTGTTTCTATTATCCAAAATACCATAGGAGTAGGAATTTCAAAGGTAATTGGTCTAGAACCAGCCTATGGACTCTTAAGTAGTGCCATTACCATGATAGGTGGTCATGGTGCAGGTTCTGCTTATGGTCTTACATTTGAAGAAATGGGATATCCTTCAGGCCAACTTGTAGGAGCTGCAGCTGCAACCTTTGGACTGATTTCATCTGTTATGGTAGGTGGACCAGTCGCTCGTCGTCTTATTGAAAAAAATAAGCTAGAGCCAGATCCTACTGAAAGTCTGGATACAAGCCTAACAGAAATCAATGTTGCAAGTAGCGAATCCTTGAGTGACCTTGATGTTATTAAAAATGTTACAGCAATACTAGCATGTATGGCTATAGGAACTATAGTTTCAGGTTGGATAGGAAAATTAATAGATATGTCCTTCCCAACTTATGTTGGAGCCATGTTTGTAGCAGTAATCCTTCGTAATATTAATGAAAAGACTCAGTGGTATAGGTTTGACTTCCCGCTTGTTGATGGGATAGGCAATGTTACTCTAGGGATTTATCTATCTATAGCCATGATGACTTTGAAGATGTGGGAATTAATGGATCTTGCAGGTCCGATGCTTGTAATCTTAGTTGCCCAAGTTATTTTCTTGGTACTATTTGCATACTTTATTGTCTTCAGAATTCTTGGCAAAAACTACGATGCGGCTGTAATGTGTGCTGGCCTACTAGGACATGGTTTAGGAGCTACACCTACAGCTGTAGTAAACCTTTCAGCTGTTAACGATAGATATGGAATGAGCCGTAAGGCCATGATGATTGTTCCTATAGTAGGAGCATTCCTAGTAGATATTATCTATCAACCACAGACAATTTGGTTTATAAAGACCTTTGTTGAAAACTTAGCACCATAGAAGTGAGGAGGATAAGATGAGAAAGTTAATGGAATGCGTACCTAATTTTAGTGAGGGTAGAGATGAGGCTATAATAGAGCAGATAATTGATGAAGCAAGAAAAATCCAAGATATCATCATCTTGGACTATGCCCCTGATAAGGATCATAATAGGACAGTTCTTACAATGATAGGACCACCTGAGCAAATAAAGGAGGCAGCTATTAATTGCGCAAGAAAAGCAGCAGAATTAATAGACATGTCCAAGCATGAGGGGGCCCATCCTAGGATGGGAGCCACAGATGTTATACCATTTACACCAGTAGCTAATGTTACCATAGAAGAATGTAAAGAAGTAGCCCTTGAAGTAGCTGCAGAGATAGGAAGCTGGGGTATTCCAGTATATCTTTATGAGGATTCAGCAACCAGACCTGAAAGGAAAAATCTTGCATCTATAAGAAAAGGACAATATGAAGGATTCTTTGAAAAAATCAAGGAAGAAGAGTGGAAACCAGATTTTGGTCCCCAGGAAATGAATGTGAAAAGCGGTGGAACTGTAGTTGGAGCTAGGGTCCCTCTAGTAGCCTTCAATGTCAACTTAGATACCCCAAATGTAGAAATTGCAGATAAGATTGCCAAGACCGTTAGGCACATTGGTGGTGGCTTAAGATACGTTAAGGCAATTGGGTTGAAACTTGAGGAGAGGAATCAGACCCAGGTTTCTATGAACCTTGTCAACTATGAGAAAACAGCAGTATATCAAGCCTTTGAAATGGTCAAGATGGAAGCAAAAAGATATGGGGTAAATGTAGTAGGTAGTGAAGTCATCGGAACAGTACCTATGAAGGCCCTGCTTGATGCAGCAGAATATTATCTACAAATCGAAGGATTTGATATGGATCAAATACTAGAAAAGAGATTGCTAGACCTACAATAGATTAGCTATGTAGATATGGAGGTTTTTATGGATTATAAAGGTGTAATGGATTTAATCTTAGATACAGATGATGTCACAGTGGGTGGAGGAAGTGCTTCAGCCTTGTCTGGAGCCTTGGCCTGTGGCTTGATAGGCATGGTTTGTAAACTGTCTACCAAAAAGGACTATGGCATAGCACCAGATAAGCAGTTAAACTATGCTAAGGAACTTGAGGAACTAAGAGAAGAGCTACTCAAGGGCGTTGTTGATGATGCAAATGCCTATGGGGTCATTAGGGATGCTTACAAGCTACCCAAGGAAACAGAAGAAGAGAAGGAAGTAAGAAGGCAGGCCATTGCCAAGGCAGGAATAGTAGGAGCAAGTGCACCCCTTGAGAATGCAAGGCTTTGCAGAAGGGTATATGACATAGGCAAGGCTTTAGAGGGTAAGTCTAATCCCAACTGTCATTCAGACCTGGTAATAGGGTATGAACTTGCAAAGATAGGGACAAATGGATGCTTGATGAATATTGAAGCTAACCTTCCCTTAGTCAAGGATGTTGATAAAATCCAGGAGTTCAACACTGCCCTAAAGGAGTTAAGAATCGAATAAGGCAGGTGATGCCAAGATGAAATGGAAAATTATTGACAAAGAAGTTTTTACAACCACAAAATGGGCAGGAGGCGAAACGACGCAATTAGCCATCTTCCCTGAAGATGCTATATTCTCGAATAAGGACTTTTTGTGGAGGATTTCATCAGCTACATTTACAACCACAGACTCAAAGTTTTCAGATTTTACTGGTTACCAAAGATATATACTTCCCCTAGAAGGGAGGCTTGCCTTAAACCATGAAGGCTTATATCATAGGGAACTAGACAAGTATGAGGTAGAATATTTTGATGGATCTTGGACCACATTTTCTGAAAACAGCCTGGACTGTAGAGACTATAATTTTATCGTAAGAAATGGCAACCTAGCCAAGCTACAGATACTAAAAAGGGGAGATAGGTATTTTTTAAAAGAATCGATGCAGGTGACTATTTTCTCCATGGATGACTTTGTCATCTCCTTAGAAAATTCGAGGGACATGATAGGAGTTAAAGGTTTTTCATTATTGGTCTTAGAAGCTGATAAGGAGGAAAATATCAAGATAATAGGAGGAGATTCACCTCTTATACTAACGGAATTCCTTCTCAGCTAAGTTATAGGAAAGTAGTAGATTATTATTAATCTACTACTTTTTATTATCAGAATCCAACAAATAATTATTGAGACCTTCGACTATAAGTAAGACTATTCAACCTATGAACCTCTATGCTTAAGAGAAAATCAATAAAGATAACGCAAGCACCTTCTACATCATTGCCTATGAGTTTAACAGGGAACCCCATATGCTTAATGATAAGATTCTCAAAGAAATGGATTTAGGTAAAAGGGTAAAACTCTGTAAGAGGATTGCAGACTCCTTCTATGACCTACATAACTACGAAGTTCCCATCTACCATAGGTTGCTTTCCCATGAGAGTATTTATGTTTGTGACTTTGGCAAGGAATGGGTGCCCTATATCGTGAAATTAGACTTTGCAAAAATCGATTCTGCAGATATGGCCACTGTATTTATGGATGTATTGAGTGCTAAGGAGGCTCTGGAAGAGGCCAAGTTAACTAAATACATTGCCCCAGAGTGGTTGTCAGCAGATGACTCAAAGAACCTTGATTGGGGGAAGATGGACATATACTCCCTAGGGGTGCTCTTCTGCGATATTCTAAGTGGAAGGATTAATACCAATATCGTAGACTTTGATGAACTTGAAGCAATGGACTTATCCGATGATATGCTGGATCTCCTGGATATGATGTTGGCCGAATCACCTTCCTATAGGTGTGATATGGAAGTTGTTAAACTAGTAGTTGGGGAGGAGGCTGCGCTTTGGACATAAGGTTTTCAAAGGACCATCATTATAGATTAATCGATGAATCAAAGATAGAAACGGATTTAAGTGTTATCTACAAGGGCCAGGACCTAGAATTAAGTAGGACGGTTTGTGTCAAGTCCATCCAGCTTGATTGTCAGAACCCTAATCAGGTTAAGCCTAAACTGAATAGGGCTATGTTGGAGGTAAAAACCATGGTCAGGGTAGGGGAAAAGACTTCCAGGGTACCTAGAATCTACTCTACCTACTTCGATGAAACTAGCCTAACCCTCTATATTATTATGCAGTGGATTGATGGGACTAGCCTTGAAAAAAAGATGAATGTACCGGAGCTAATGTTCATACGTTGGATGATAGACCTCTGTGACATCTTGGCTATTATGGAGAGGGAGAGACTCTATCATAAGGATATCAAGCCTTCCAACATCATGATAAATAGGAGGAATGAGCTCTACCTTATAGACTTCAATATCTCAGTTTCCAAGCCCAATATGATAGAAGGGACGGTAAACTATAAACCTCCTGAAATGGACATGAACTCTAAATATGTAGGCAGGGAAAAGGTGGATATTTTTTCCATAGGGGTAATGCTCTATGAATACTATGCTAAAGAGGTCCCCAAGAGGGGGTTCGATTATGCTAAAAATTCCCGAAGGGGCAAGCTCGCGTGGGATGTCTTTAAAGAGCCCATTAGCAAAAACCTCCAAACACCTAGGGAAGTAAATAACATTGTTATCAAGTGCATGAAGATGGATCCCAGGGAGCGCTATCGGAACATTTCAGAGTTAAAGCGGGATTTAATACAAGCTGAAAGGAGCATAAAAAAACATGCCAGAAACCAATACAAACAAGACAAGCCTATTCAAGGAGGAGTTCAAGACTAGATTAAGGAATCAGGATTATCTTGAATTACCTGATGAATTGGAAATTAAACCTATTAAAGTAGAAAATATAGAGAAATGGAGCAAATTAGAATGGCAGGATTTGTTAGCTTTAAACAAGAAGCAAGACTAGTAGGTTATATTAGATTTTCCATAACTAAAGGGGCCTTTGGCAGGATGTCCTCCCATGAAAAAGGTGTAGGACCCTTACTTACAAGCTTGTCTGCTAGAAATATCCTCCTTATAACAAAGGGTAGGGACCAGGGCCTCTATGAAGTACATACTGATGATGGTATTTATCTTTGTAGGATAACGGATGATAGGCAATCTTTCTTAATAATAGGGTTTAATCAAAACACCTTGATAAGGCAAAACAACGCCTTAAAGAATGGGATATGCTTTAGGGTTGATCGGGGAATAATCATTCAGATCAAATTAACGGAACCCTATAATTATTTTTTTGACATAGTTAATGGTAGACAACTCAGTATGAATAGGTATGAAAACCAATCAGTATCTAGTTCGATTAACATTGTAGAGACTGAGCTGGCATTAGTTGATACGGTTGAAGATGAAGAGGAAATAATCGATGAAGAATATGAGCCAGTAAAGCCCCTGGCAAATCTCCTGGAGGTTGCAGAGAAGTATGCTATCCTGTCCAGCGAATTGGAGGAGTTAAGGGCCCACGCTGCTGACAAGGTGTCCTACTTTACCATCAAGCCCCTGGACTATGACAGGATTGACAGGGTAGCCTATGAGTTTGAGGTGGATGATATTGATGTCAACCTATTTAAAATGGGGACCAAGGTAGACGTGGAGGATGGCCAGGGGCAAAGGCACTCTGGTGAGATTATCAGCCTAGAAACGGAGTCGGATATTAAGTCCATGGGAATCCTTTTCCATGACCAGATAGATATCAGGGACTTCCACGAAGCGGGTTGGATTAGTCTTTCCTTCTCCAGCGTAAATAAGGATGTCCAGCTGGCAGCCATAGAGAAGATTAGGAGTGGAGAGGCTGCTGCCAAGTATATGGACAGGGTACTGGGTAAGGGTGAGACATCAGGTTTTGAAGACAAGGACCTTGGGTCTGTGGAGGAAGCCTTATCCAAGCAGAAGTACCCACCTAATGAAAGCCAGATGAAGGCTATCAAGGCAGGTATCAACACTAAGGATGTCTTCCTGGTTATGGGGCCACCAGGGACGGGTAAGACCACCGTTATCCTGGAATGGGTAAGATACTTTGTCAAGCATGAGAAAAAGAGGGTTTTGGTTTCCTCTCAAAACAACAAGGCAGTGGACAATGTTATAGCCAGGATAGCCGATGAAGAGGATATTGACGTTATCAGGATTGGTTCAGAGTCCAAACTCCAGGCAGAGATAATACCCTTTATGTTCGAAAACAAGGTTAGGTCACTGAGGAAGCATATAGTTAATCATACCCAAAAGAACATGGAGGAAATTCTTAATATCAAGAAACCTTGGGACGATTTTATCCAAGAATTAAACCCCTTAACAGGTCTTAATGTTGAAGTTGAAGGCCACAGGGAAACCCTCAATAAGAGGCTGGATCAGGACCTAGTGCCAATGTATTTAGAACTTATCGATAAATATAAGGAGCACCACTACCTAGTCCAAAGGTCAGAGATGCTGGAAGGTAAGATCAATAAAGGGATTGGGAAAATTGAAAACTATCAAGGGACCAGTTCTATGTATAAGAAGGTGTTTGGCTTTATACCAAAACTAATCACTTCCTTTATTCTTAATAGGAATATGAAAAAACTCTATAACCTCAAGGAGAGGGAAATCTTTATAGTAACCTCCTATAATGAAATGAAATTTAATTTCAACCAGCTATACCAAACTATAGAGGAAGTAGAGTTTGATACTTTCTTTAATACAAAAGTAAAGAGGGACAAGGTTGCTGAGGAGGTATACACCAGGACTCCTGAGACAGCCAATAAATGGGATTTGTTTAAAGTAGACTTGGAGTTAGATATTTTCACAGACAACAGTAGGTTATTACCTACCTTACATTTTATTAACCAAGAGTCCTCTAGGGCTGAAAAATTAGTAGAGGCTATCGATTCCTGGAAATCCGAGACCCAGTCCAAGCAGAACTATGCCCTTAACGAGATAGTCCTGGAATCTGTAGATCTAGTAGGGGCAACATGTATAGGTATCAACTCCCAGAAGAGGTTTGCAGACTTAAGTTATGACGTGACCATAATCGATGAAGCAGGTCAAATCCAGGTCCATAATGCCCTGGTGCCCATGAGTGTTTCCAACAAGCTAATCATGCTGGGTGACCACAAGCAGATTCCACCTGTGACTGATGAGGAGCTAATCAGCCTATGCGAGGAAAACAATGTGGATCCGGAACTTTTGAACAAGAGTCTCTTTGAGAAGATGTACGATGACATGCCTGAATCCAATAAGCTCATGCTGGATACCCAGTACAGGATGCCTGCAGAAATTGCAGAGATTATTTCCCAATGGTTTTATGGTGGGAATTATCTTTCTGCAGATTTTAAGAAGAATACCAAGAGCGAGCTTCCCTTCTTATCTAGGCACCCCTTGGTGGTTATTGATACCTCCAAGGAAAAGGCTAGGTTCGAGCTTAAGTCCCCAGAAGGTGGAAGCAGCAATAAACTCGAAGCTACTGCCATTGCAGAGCTGGTAGAAAGAATCACCCAAAATCCTGAGATTGACTTAAATCAAATAGGAATCATATCTGCCTATAAGGCCCAGGTTAAGCTTATCAAGGATAAATTAATGAGCTTCTTAGAAAAGGATATAGTCAATGAAATGGTAGCTACCCTGGATAGCTATCAAGGCCAGGAGCGGGACATCATAATCTATAGCTTCACCAAGAGCTCCAAGAGAAGCCCTCAATATAAGCGGATTGGCTTCTTGAATGAAATCAGGCGGCTAAATGTAGCTCTTAGCAGGTGTAAGAAGAACCTAATCCTAGTCGGGGATATGGACTTCTTATCAGGCTGCCAGCACATGGACCTAGATGACGACGGGGAGCCCATCTATGAAAAAAGTGAGAAACAGTTCTCTGATTTCATTAAACATATGATGAATAATGTGGAAGCCGGTAGTGGTGACTTGATTAGCTATAGCCAGTTTAAGGACAAGATTAGGGAAAGGAGCGAGGCCTAATGAGCAAGAAAAACAAGGGTGGACTTAAGCGGAACGAGATGTATTTTGCCCTTAAGGAAATCCGTTCAAAATACAAGATAGATAACTCTGACATAGTCTTTTTTGCTCCTGTATATTATCCCATTGCAATTTTGGAGATCAACCTAGATGAAGTATCCTTTGAGGATTTTGAAGCTGTTCAATTAGCGGTACTTAGGTTTTACTCTTTAGGTATAAAAGACTACAATATGATAGCTGATTTGATGGGTCTAAGTCCCAATTATGTTTACAGGCTCCTAAACCTATTAAGGGGATATGGACACATAGATGAAGCTGGTATAACAGAACTAGGACAGAAATCCCTAGAGGTAGAAAAAAAGATTACCAAGGCCCAGGTCTGGCAAAAATTCCAGGTGGATGCCTTAAATGGAACCCTACTGAAGATGAGCGAGACGGTATCAGATAACGTCCTTAATGACAAGGGTGATACCAGCTTTATAGTTGGTCACTTGGATTATATAGATGGGATTAGTGTGGACTTGATCAGGATGCAGATAGAGGGAGAAGACTATAAGGACTACATCAAACGAGACTCGGATATCTTAAGTACCAACCTACTTGCCATTAATGATGTAAAATGCACCGATATCCTCTATGCTAAGAGCTTTATCTTGGGACTAAAGAGTGCAATTGAGCCTCTTATCTTTGCCAAGAGGTATGATAGCAAGAAGGAGAAGCTAAGTGAGAGGTTTACTTGGCTGCCCTTTAGCGTAGGGGATGAGTCCATCAAGGCCAGGTATGGCATAGAAGACCAGGTGGGTTTGAGTACTGAGACTTCATCACAATATGCAAATGCTGTTTTAGGGTTAATCAATGATAGGGCTGCCAACCTTAATTTAGAGGAAGAGGTACACAAGGTATTACAAAGGACCTACCCCTTCAACCTAGATGAAGTGGAACTAGTCCAATCCTTTAATCCGGTCATAGTAAACATCAACGAGAGGTCCTTTACTAGTTTTAGAAAGTGGATACTTAATTTTCTAATGGACTTGGTGGAGGACGGGGAAAGCCTGGTTTCCAATGAGTACCTATATGGGAATATCATTAAGCTACGAAGCAAGAGTGATAAGCTCTTTAAAACTGCAAATATCCTCAAGGGAAAGATAGCGGAGAAGGGAAGTAGGAGCAAGGTCTTCAATAGATTAAATGATGAGCTTAAAGATTTCCAGCCAAGGGAAGGCTTGGACTTAATTGATATGATTCATAAAACCTTAACTGGTGAGAAAGATGAAGATGTTGACTAGGAGTCAGAGCTTCAATACTGACCTCCTTTTAGGAATCTACCTAGAGGGGGTTATTTGCATTTAACATAAGTCAAATAAGTTAAATAAATAACCGTGGGATTTCTGAGAATTACCAGTATGATATAGTAGAGGCGGAGGTGACCATGTGGAGGAGAAAATAGTCAAGTTAATAAAGCAAAAAGATGACGAAGGCTTAAAACTCTTGATGAGCAATTATTCAGGATTAATCCATTATATCGTAGGCAACATAATAAAGACCCAGGAAGACCTAGAAGAGTGTGTCAATGACATTTATATGAAGGTATGGAAGTCCATGGACTCTTATTCCAGGGAAAGAGGCAGCCTAACCACATGGATCACAGCCATTTCACGTAACAGAGCCTTAGATTATGTCAAAAGACAAGAAGGAGCCCATGAAGAGATAAGGGAAGAATTTGAAGATAAAACTACCACTGAGGGTGAAGTTATCAGGCGTGAAAATACAGATCAGCTAAAAATGGCAATAGCAAGACTTACAAGGGAGGAGCAACATATCTTCTATAGGAAGTATTATTACTTACAGCAGACCTCCCAGATAGCATCAGAATTAGGTCTAACTGAAAGGGCAGTAGAGGGTAGGCTATACAGGATTAGGAATAAGCTACAAGGAAGGTTAGGAGGGGATACTAATGGATAGGAAGGATTTAATCTTTGAAGAAGAAATAATCCAAGGACTCAAGGATATAACACCACCTGAGGAAGAAATCCTAGAAATTAACCCATGGATGGTGCCCATTAGTTCAATAGCCTGGGGTTTGATACTGACCACCATCAGGCTGAATTTCCTCTTCCTCCAGTACCTTTTACCCACCATAGGGGTAGCCCTGACCTTCGTAGGATTTAGGAGTTTAAGGAATCAAAATAATTACTTTAGAGTGCTATACTATATATCCCTTGGAAGGCTATTACTTCATCTTGTGGACACCATAGTTATAGGCACCCCCCTAAACTTGATGGATATCCCAAGTCTAGGTATAGGGCTTGTAAGGCTTATTATCCAAGTATTTACCTTCCTGATTTTCCATATGGGCTTAAGGGAAGTTTATAAAGGTGCGGGAAGGACCATGGAGTTATCTCCCCTAGTCTGGGTCAGCCTGTGGACTATACTTGCATTTTTTATAGCAATTACACCTCTGGCTGAAACATGGCTAGCCTTTTTACCCATGATTATTTTCTACATCTTAATTATAAAGGCCATCTTTTCCATAGGTGAAGACTTGGATGACACTGGATATCTGATAAAGAATGCTCCAGTTAAGATCTCCAATACTAGCCTTAGAAATATCTATCTTCTCCTGGTAGTGGTAGTTGGCCTAGGAAGTAATATGTATTTTAACAATCTTAAGCTAGATTCTCATGAATTTATACCTCCTGTAATCACTTCAATAAGGGAAGACCTTTTGAATAAGGGTTTCCCTGCAGAGGCCTTGAGATACTTGGCTGAGGATGATCTGGGATTACTAGGGGATGCTATAAATATAGAGGTAAAGAATGAACTATTGATGTTTGATCCTAGGGTGAGCCAAGAGGTTTCAGGCTCTGGATATTTTCAATCCATTACCAATACCCATGAGCCAGGCAAGACGAATATCGACTCAACAACCATATATATAGAGATGCCTGACAACATCCTCTATGTCATGCAATATTTCAAATGGAAGGGTGGAAGACCCATCTGGCAGGATGCCATCATGCTCACAGGACAGGATGAGGTGGAAGATAGGCAGATTATAAGTAGCAGCTTATTCTATAGTAAAAAGGATAAAGAATATAGGGCTAACTTTCCCCGTCTTATCATGGAAGGCGTAGAGAAGCAAAGTTTCTTTGGACCTAGCTGGATCGAGCCAATTAGGGCAAGTTTTAGTTTTCCACTAGGATCCAAGGATCAAGGAGGTTATATACTCTACCGCTATGGTAGGATGGAATCTGATATCTATCTGGTCCCTGTCCTATTTGAATATATTCACCAGAGCATTCCAATCAGGATACCCTATATAAGGAGCGAAGATTTATTCCTACAAGGAGGCTATGGTTTTTCTAATAATTATAAGCAACACTACTCAACCTATGAGTCCTTGGGCATGAAAGAAGTAAGTGAGTAAGACCCTCCTTCTTAAATCTTTGAGTAAGGTAAGAATAAAGAAAAGCAATTGATATTTGTCTATGACCATAGATATAATGTAAGAAAAGGTATCCTTATCAGAGGAAGGAGTGAAAACATGCTTATTAAAACCCTCGTGGAGAACACATCTATTTCTGATGACCTGGCTAGCGAACATGGCCTTAGTCTCTATATAGAAACCAAGGAGCACAAAATTATTTTTGATACAGGTGCTAGCCATATCTTCTATGAAAATGCTGAGAAATTAGGGGTAGATATAGGCCAAATAGACTACCTAGTTATATCACACGGGCACTATGACCATGGTGGCGGCCTCAAGAAGTTTTTGCAGGAAAATACAAGGGCAGAAGTTTTTATCCATAGGCTGGCCTTGGGGAAGCACTATGCCCTTAGGACCAGGGAGGAAATAGTCTATATAGGTCTTGATGAAGACTTAAAAGAGGACAAGCGGATAGTCTTTACTGGTGATAGGTTTTCTATTAATAAGGGAATCCATCTCTTCTCAAATGTTGCCCAAAAAGAGCCACCGCCCAAGTCCAACACAGGATTGCTCAGGGAGTACCAGGGTCAAAAGATAGATGACAACTTTAAGCATGAGCAAAACCTGGTGATAGAAGAGGATGATATAGTCCTTCTCATAACTGGCTGTGCACATAATGGTATTATAAACATCCTTAAGAAATTTTATGAAATCCAAGGACGGATGCCCAGCCATGTCATCGGGGGATTTCACCTTTCCAGTCGCCTAGTAGGGAACGAGCCTCCTGAAACTATAGATTATATAAGTAAATATCTATTGGACACAAAGGCTAAATACTATACCTGTCACTGTACCGGATTAGAGCCCTACCAGCAACTCAAGGATAAGATGGGGGATAGGATTGATTATTTAAGTACAGGTAGTGAGATTATAATTTAAATGTATTTACTAATATCATGTATTGGTCTGTATTTGGATGCACAAAAAATAGTCTGGTTCAACCAGACTATTTTTACTTGGTCAATATGAGTCTATGGAATATAAAACATCCTATTTAACTAAATATTTGCTTCTAAGCTTGTAGATACCTAAGCCACAGTAGGTTATCAAGAACACATACAAGGTATAGAGAATTGCAATAAATAAGAAGAGAAAATACTCATGAAGGCTCCTTAATCTATGAAAACCGCTACTAAACACCCTCATGGCATTTGGCAATACTAACAAGGAGAAGATCACGAATAATGGAATATATCTACTCTTAAAGATCTTATCAATCTCTTCCACCTTAGACTCATTATCAGAGAATATTTCCGTATTCTTTTCATCAGACTTTTTCCTAAAGTAGGACCAGCCCATAAATTCCTGTATGTACTCCCAACCGCTATCCTGGAACAGGGCTATATAATTATCATAGTCTGAATCCCAGGAGCTCTTAAAGGTTAGCCTATAGACGTAGTCTTCAGGCTCCACACGCTCAAAGCTATAGAATCCAGGGAAGGATACTTTCTTGAACCTATAGCCCTTCTTGCTCATTTGAGTAAGATATCTTTCTTCCTTTTCAAAATCCACAATGGTGAAGATTTTAAACTCTTTAATGGTCCTTTCCACTTAGGTCAACCCCCTTGCTATTCTTATATAATCTTTCAATTCTTTTTATTTCCTTATCAAGGATGATCCTGCCCAAGTCGCTGATTTTATAGATTTTTCTCTTTTCTTCTTCCTTAATGAAATCTATTAGTCCGTCCTTTTCCATCTTGGACAGGCTCCCATACATGGTTCCAGGGCTTATGGATACCTCTCCTCCGGTAATCCGTTCCACATAGGTTCCGATACTATAACCATGCATCTCCTCCTGGAGGGAAAACAAGATATAAAAGCTGGTTTCTGTCATAGGAATATAGATTCTTTTTATTCTCTCATCCATTTTATCCTCCCATCATGTATCGAACTAATATGCATCGCACTTAAATACATCGAACCTCGATACACATAGTATACTGCACTGCGATATAGGTGTCAAGGATTTTTTATCTCTTGATAAATTCTAGTGGATTTCCTTAGGCAAATATGTGGCGCCTTGTTAGTGTCAAGTTCCTAGGGGTATATAGTAAGCAGGATACATGTTATACATATGAGACCTAGGGGGAGAGAAAATGAAAAAAAGGGCAAATTTGGAGTTAAAATTTATTGTTTCCTTAATCTTTGCAGTCATTGTATCAATATTTGCTATTCAAAATGCCGGGAGCATTGAAGTAAGGTTTTTCTTTGCTAATTTTAGAATATCTCAGGCTGTAGTTATCTTAGGCTCTACAATCATAGGAGCTATTATTGTTCTTCTTTTGGGTTTAGTTAAGCATATTAAACACAATAAGATAATAAGGCAGATGAGCAAGGAGTTAGAAGCCCTTACATTAGAAAATGAAACCCTCAAGATAAAACTGGAGGATTTATCAGGAGGGCAGACTCAAGAAGAAAAAACCTATCAATTTGAGGAGACATTGGAGGAAACCTTAGCTGATGTTCAGCAAGGAGAGGAGAATGTAGACAAGGACCTAGGTTTCTAGGGCCTTATCTTTTTAGAGATTATAATTTCACCATTCCTTTCCTACTTTAGATTGCTAATGTTAAAAACCTCTGATATAATTTTGTTATAATATTGACGAACAATTCAACTATTAAGGGGGGAGCTTTATGGCTCAGTTTGATACCAATAGCATCTTTCTTTTTATTTCCGCAGGAATTGTTATAGCTTTTGTTGTTTGCCAGGCTGTCTTCTTCCTAGTCAAGGCATGGAAGAGGGCTAGGGAGCTGGGTATATCTGAAGATGTACTTAAGAGGGTTGTTAAGGGGAGCGTGGTCTTTACCTTAGCACCTGCAGTTTCTATCATCCTAGGAGTAATAACCCTATCCAAATTTTTAGGACTTCCTCTACCCTGGGTAAGGTTAAGTGTCCTAGGGGCCTTGACCTATGAGTTACCTGCTGCAACTACTGCAGCCAATGCTTTAGGTGTTTCCGTCTCCAACAGGATAACTGATCCTGCAACCTATTCTACAATTGCCTGGGTTATGACCCTGGGTATCATGTCTGGACTTATTATCATAACATTTTTCTCTAAGAAGATTCATACAGGCCTGGATAGGATCCAGGGAAAGGACAAAAAATGGGGTGAGATCTTCAATACCTCCTTGTTTATGGGTATGATATCAGCCTTTTTAGGCATGATCTTTTCCAATATCAGGGCTGGACTAGTGGGCTGGATTCCAGTCTTCATCATGATAATCTCATCCATAATCATGTTGATTTGTGGCTACTTTATCAAGGTTCATAAGGTGAAGTGGCTGGAGGACTATGCCCTGTCCATAAGTATGATCATGTCCATGATCATATCTATACCAATTACTAATTTAATTCAATAGGAGGGAAGACAATGTTGACCAAGACTAAACCCTATAGCGAAAAAATACATAGCTGGGGAAGGATATGGGGAATAGGCGCTATTCTTATCTTTATATTTTATCCCCTAGCTGTTAGCGTCTACTATTCAGCCTGGCCAGAACTAGGACCATTCCTTAAAGGTCTCCTAGGTGTAGCTCCTGTCTTTTGGATTGTTGGGGCTATAGAGGCTTTTACCTATGCCCCCATGCTGGGAGCAGGTGGTGCCTATCTAGGATTTGTTACTGGAAACTTGACCAACCTCAAGGTCCCCTGTGCCATCAATGCCATGGCCTTGGCTAAGGTAAAGTCTGGAACCGAGGAGGGGGAGGTTATCTCCACTATCTCCATAGCAGTTTCATCCATCACCACCATGGTAATCATCTTTCTCGGGGTCCTCTTATTGGCACCCTTACAACCAATCCTAGAATCTGAACTGCTGGCACCAGCCTTTGATAATATCCTCCCTGCCTTGTTTGGAGGATTAGCTGTGGTATTTGTATCCAGGAACTGGAAGATAGCCTTGGCCCCCCTGATCTTTATGTTGGTCATATTTATTTCCTTCCCAGCCCTGGCTTCATCAGTTTCCATCATGGTCCCAGTAGGGGTCATTATAGCAATAAGTGTATCCAGAATCCTATATAAGAAGTCTTATCTCTAAGAGGGAGGGAAATAGATATGGTTATTATTTTGTTAATTTTACTTATCTTCATAGCCATCCTTCTATTTAGGACGGTTAGATTTGTCCCCCTTGATGAAGGGGAGTATGACGAGTTCCACATAGAATTGGACGAAGAAGGAATCCTTGCCAGGTTTACCGACATGATAAGATGTAGGACAGTATCTTACCAAGATACAAGCCTGGAAGATAAGGAGGAGTTTGAGAAGTTTAGGAGGCTCTTGGTGGAGAGATATCCTAGGGTTAATTCTACCTGTGAGCTCCACCAGCTGGGAAGGACTGGCCTCCTCTACCACTGGAAGGGGAAGTCAAGTGACAAGCCTGTGGTCTTCATGGCCCATTATGATGTAGTGCCTGTGGAAGAGGATAAGTGGGATAAGGAGCCCTTCTCTGGCATAGTAGAGGATGGCATCATTTGGGGAAGGGGAACCCTGGATACCAAGGGGACCCTCTGTGGTATCATGGAGGCTGCAGAGAAACTTATAACAGATGGCTTTGTTCCTGAGAACGATATCTACCTCTCCTTTTCTGGGGATGAGGAGACCATTGGACCTAGTGCAGGGACCATAGTTTCCTTCCTTAAGGAGAAAGGAATACGGCCAGCCATGGTACTTGATGAGGGTGGGGCAATCGTCCAGGGAGTTGTCCCAGGAGTTGCTGATAAATGTGCCCTAATTGGTACTGGTGAGAAGGGTAAGATCCACCTCAGGCTATCCACCCAAGGCCAGGGGGGGCATGCCTCATCGCCTCCCCCCATCAGTCCTGTGGGTAGGTTGGCCAGAAGCGTAGTCAATATCGAAAACAAGCCCTTTAAATTTCATATATCAGAACCAGTGGAGGAGATGTTTGATACCTTGGGTAGGCACTCATCCTTCAGCATGAGACTGGTATTTGCAAATCTAAGGATTTTTGGTCCCATCTTGAATCTCCTGGCTAAAAAGTCAGGTGGGGAGTTAAATGCCCTCTTCAGGACCACCATTGCCTTTACCAAAATGAAGGCCAGTGATGCCATCAATGTGTTCCCGCCCTATGCCAGTATAGAAGGGGATATCAGGGTCATGGAGGGAGATAGCCCTGACAGCATCCTAGAGGATTTGAAGAGGAAGATCGGGGACGACAAGGTAGAAGTGGAACTCTTGGATGCCATCCCAGTCAAGCCCTTTTCTCCTACAAGGACGGAAGGCTGGGACATGCTTAAGACCTCGATTAAGGAGGTATGGGGAGATGTATTAGTTTCGCCATATCTCATGATCGCCTGTAGTGATTCCAGGCACTTTACTGAAATCTCCGATAATGTATATAGGTTTTCAGCCATGGAACTTACCAATGAGGAGAGAAAGCTCATCCATGGGAATAACGAAAGAATCCCTGTAGATAAATTACTCAAGATTGTCAAGTTTTATATAAACCTTATGAGTAAGTTCTAACTTAATTAAGTCCCCTATAGGAAAACCCAGTCCTTAGGGGACCTTTTAAAATCCTAGGTTTTTCAACAATAAGTAGGGAGATTTGTTATAATAAAGATAAAATGATGTTGTTTTAAGCAAATTAAGGATGAGGAGTGGTTTTATGGAATATCTAAAGGTTCAATTCCCTGGGGGACTTAGGGTTGATGCCCATGTCAGGGAACATATTATAAGGACGGACCAACCAGTGAAATCCGGAGGAGAAAACAGTGCTCCAGCACCCTTTCAACTCTTCTTGGGTTCTATAGCCACCTGTGCAGGCTTTTATGCTGTGGCCTTCTGTAGGAATAAGGGGATCTCTACTGAAGGTATGGTCCTAACCATGAATATAGAGAAGGATCCTACTACTGGTTTAATACGGGAGATTCTTATGGATTTAAAACTTCCAGAAGGCTTTCCTGAAAAATATGAAAAGGCCATCATAAGATCCATGGAGCTTTGCACTGTCAAAAAACATCTCGAGAATCCCCCAGAGTGTATAGTAACAGTTAGCTATTAAGGTTTTTAGATTTAATAATTTTCATTAGAAGGAGAAGGAGTATTGGAGACAAACATTAAAGCATTTAAGGAAGGTATAAGGGATGGGACGCCCATCGCCCTGGGTTATTTCGCTGTATCATTCACCCTGGGGATAGCAGCCCGTAATGCAGGATTGACAGCCTTTCAAGGTTTTTTGGCTGCCCTACTTACCAATGCATCTGCTGGGGCCTATGCTGGCTTTCTCTTGATGGCTACAGGGGGGAGCTACTTGGAGATGGCTATAGTTACCCTCATTGCCAATGCAAGATATTTTCTCATGAGCTCAGCCCTCAGTCAGAAGCTGAAACCGGACATGCCCTTTCATCACCGCCTTATAATCGGCTATGATGTGACGGATGAGCTCTTTGGGATTTCCATAGCCCAAAAGAGCTGGCTCAACCCCTATTATTTCTATGGGGCTATGCTGGTCTCCATGCCAGCATGGGCAACTGGAACAGCCATAGGGGTAACTGCTGGCAATATTCTTACTACAAGGCTGGTGAGCGCCCTTAGTGTAGCCCTATATGGTATGTTCATATATATTATCGTACCTCCTGCCAAGAAGGAGCCCATCATAGGCTTACTGGTCTTGATAAGCTTTGCAGCCAGCTATATCTTTTCTGAGCTAGCAATATTCAGCAAGATATCCAGTGGTACGGGGATAATCATCTTAACTGTGGTCATATCCAGCCTGGCAGCCCTATTCTTACCAATAAGAGAAGAGGAGGACGATACCCATGAAGGCTAATATATATCTATATATCCTGGTTATGGCCCTAGTAACCTATACGATACGAGTCCTACCCTTAACCTTAATTAGACGACAGATAAAGAACAAGTTTATAAGGTCATTTTTATACTATGTACCCTATGTAACTCTGGCAGTTATGACCTTCCCAGCCATAATCTACGCAACCCAGGTACCCCTAGCTGGGGGATTGGCTCTGGTTGCTGGAATTCTACTAGCCTGGAAGGGGGCCAGCCTTTTTCAAGTGTCTATTTCCTGCTGTATGGTGGTCTTTGTGCTAGAGATGATCTTGGTTTAAGAGTGAAATAGTATATGCATATTAGATGAGGATTAAGAAGAGGAGGGAGTTCTATGAAAAAGTACTTATTTTATGGGATGACAGGTGAGAAGATGTGTTTCCAACATATTTTCATGAATGCCCTGGACTTGCATGGTTCAGGTCATGAGGCAAGGATTATCTTCGAAGGAGCTTCAGTTAAGTTGGTAGCAGTCTTTGAGGAAGAGAATAACCCCATGTACAAAAAGGCCAAGGAGGCTGGACTTATAGCTGGGGCCTGTCTGGCATGTTCAAAGGTCTTAGGGGTTTATGATGAGGTGGTTAATACTGGCCTCACCATGTTAGATGATATGAATGGCCACGCAGGTATGAAATCCTACATAGAAAAGGGATTTGAAGTTATAAGCATGTAGGATCTAGTGAAATCTTTTTGTCTTAAGTAAAAGGCTCCTTTCCTTGAGAATCTTGTTTTGATTCTTTAGGATAGGAGCCATTAATATTGGATATATACCATATACACTTAGCTAATTATAAAATCCTATAGGATTCCCAAATAATAAACCACCAGGATATTAATAATCAAAAGCAGGGGCATGGCTATCCTAAACTTAAGCTTCCCTGTCTTATGACGGAAGAGCCTCATAGAGAGTATCCCTCCCAGGCTGCCACCTATCAAGGAGAGAAGGAGGAGGGTGGCCTCGGATATCCTCCATTGGTTCCTTCTTGACCTCTTCTTATCCACTGCAAACACGATAAAACAAATTATATTAATAAGGATTAAATATCTGTATAAGTATTCCATGTCACAACTCCTAATGTCTCCTAATCCCAATAGACAAAGTCTATATTACCAACACCCATATCTATATCCATATCTATCCTGACCTTGGCAGTATCATAATTTGTTGAGGTATAGTAGTCTCCATCCTTAACTAGGCCCAGGTCATCGATATTAGTAGAGGATAGGGCTGTATCCATCTTTATCTTTAACCCTACACTTTTAGGGATTTCAATACTCAAATTAGAGGCTCCAGAATCTATTGAGACTTTTGTATCATGTTTATCGCTAAGGACCAGGGCTAGATCTACTGCCCCAGAATCCAAATCCAAGCTTCTCACAGGAACATCTCCCAAATCCATCTTTCCTGACATTGCTCCTAAATCCACATCCAAGTCCCATACTACATCCTTGTTTAGATAGAAATCATACCGGGAGGGTTCATTTTGGATATCTATTATGTTGAATTCCTTAGAATAAAACTTTATGCTGGCAAGCTGATTGTGGTTGGAAAAGTCCTTCCTATAGTTTAACTCCCTACCGCTAATCTCAGCTACAAGGAGGTCGGTATCAGTGGAGTTTATGTTTAGGGTACTAGCCCCTATATCCAAATCAAACTTACCGAATTCAGTTTCTTCAAGTTTTTCTATGACCACTCTGTCATCAATAATCCGACTGCCCTCAGGATTGGATCCAAAGAGGCTGTAGACAATGACTATGCTAAAGAAGGCAATCCAACTTATCCAGGTGATGTAGGTTTTAAACTTAGATTTTCTGAATAAGATATTGATACCAATAATTACTAAAATCAAGGGCCATAGATGGAAGAGCCTGAAGATTACTCCCGGACTAAAGTACCCAAGATTAACCAAAAGCAAAACCACACCTAGCACAACTAGGGCCAGGCCAAAGAAAATTTTATTACCCATCATTTTACCTCCCAATCCGTTATTTCCTATAGCTATAGTATACCAGAGGGAGGGCCAAGATGATATATTAGAGAGAAATTTATAAAAAAATTTAAAAAAGTCCTTTACAATTATATTATTTTGTATATAATAGATTATAATCTAAAAACAAAGCATAGACTTTGAAGAGGAGAGTAGTTCTAGTAGGACTTCTAAAGCGAGTTCCAGGTGGTGAAAGGGAACGAAGGACCATTAGGATGAAGAGGGCCTCTGAGTTATGTACCGAGACTGGGTCAAGGCTACATCGGGTTCACCCGTTATAGTGATAGGGTATATTCATGTAGGAATGTACTCGATGAGGCATGTATTGTGAAATACATGTAAAATAGGATGGCAACACGAAGAATATCTCTCGTTCCTAAGAATAATCTCTTAGGGATGGGAGTTTTTTTATTACTATTATTTAATATTAAGGAAGGGGATTTAAATGAAAAAGAAGTTAAGTTTATTACTAGTATTGGTTATGGTTTTTAGTATTTTTATAACAGCATGTGGAGATAAGGGAGCTAATGACAATGGCTCTGACAAGGGAGCAGATGTAGGCAATGGTAAAGATGTAGAGGATACCAAGGATGAGTTAACTAGCCAAGACATTATAGATAAGGGTAAACTTATCATGGGAACCAATGCAGAATATCCACCATTCGAATTCCATATCCTTGTAGATGGAAAGGATGAAATTGTAGGCCTTGATATCGAAATTGCTAAGTATATAGCAAATGAACTGGGAGTAGAGTTAGAGATCAAGGACATGGATTTTGGTAACCTTTTGGGAGCCTTAGACACTGGCATGATTGATGTTGCCATAGCAGCCATGAACCCTGACCCAGACAGGGATGCTAATTTTACAGATATCTACTATGAAGTAAACCATGGAGTTTTAGTCCACAAGGACAATGATGCTGGTATCACTAGTCTAGAAGACTTGAATGGTAAGAAGATAGGGGTACAAAGAGGAACCGTACAAGAAGAGATTGCCAACAATGAAATCCAGGATGCGGAAGTTATTAGCTTGGATAACAACTCCGATGCAGTTATGAACCTTAAGACTAAGAAGGTAGATTGCATAATTATGGAGGCACCTGTTGCCAAATCCTATGCTCAAGCCAATGATGATATCATGGTAGCAGAAGGTATCGACATAGATAGTGGTACTGATGGGGTGGCCATAGCTGTAAAGACAGGCAATGATGAATTAACTGAGAAGTTAAATGAAATCATAGCCGACATGATCTCCCAAGGTCTAATTGAAAAATGGTTTGTTGAGGCAGAAGAACTTAGCAACGAAGCCCTCTAAAATACGCAGCTACAATTGTAGCTGCTTTTCACATTTTTCCTGTATATAGTATTAGCTATATAATTTTCCAATAGTCCATGTTTATAGATAAACAATTTTTAAAAAGGGCCGATACTATATATAAGATTTTTGATAGGAAAAGGTGATGAATTGAAAAAGATAAGTACCAAGATTATTTTAACAGCACTAATTTGTTCGATTATGATGTCCTTGTTCGTTGGAATCACAGGCATTCGGAGAATTAGACCAGTATTAGAGGAAAACGCAAGAGATTACCTATATGAAAAAGTTCAAGTCTATTCTTCTAGCTTTAATGAAAGCATACTGACCTACGAGGCCACAGCATCTAACCTATATCAGGTAGTGAATAATACCCTGGTTAAGGCTAGGTTAGAGGAACCAGGCTATATAGAAGAATATGTTAACACCATTTTGAGACCCATAGTCCAAACCATAGCTAGGGACACAAGGGAATGTGCAGGGGTCTATGTAGTATTTGACCATGAATTTACTGGTAAATCAGAGGGAATCTGGGCAGGCTTACGGAATGGACAGTTGGTTAACTCCTTACCCACAAACCTAGCAGGTAAAAGTCAAAATGACCCATCTGCTGCCTTTTATTATAATGCAATAAAGGCAGGGGGACCTAACTGGAGTGAGTTTTATGTAAATAATGCCAACCAAGAAGTAATGACATTCTCTATCCCCATAGAATTTGATGGTAGCTACATAGGGGTAGTCGGAGCAGACTTAAGTGTAGGTGCCTTGGTTGAGCAAGTTCAGGGACTACAGCTATATGATAGTGGATATGCCTTCATGCTTAACGAAAAATTCGACTTCATAGTTCATCCAGAACTGGATTCAAGCACCAACCTAGCCGCATTGGAAGATGGTATATATGCTGGCCTAGTTGATGAGATAAAGGCCAATAAACTTGGCCTTGCTGATTATTCATATGCTGGTTCAGATGAAATCTTAGCCTATTCCCAGCTCCACGATGGTAAGGTAATTGTATTAGCAGTACCTACTGAAGAAGTATTTAAAGAGATGAATACTACCATTACCATGATTTTAGTAATCATGGCAATCTCTGCAGTCCTGGCAGCTGTTATTTCCTTTGTTGCAGGCAAGAGGATCTCTGACCCCATCGTTTATACAGTGGATCTCCTGAAGCTTACAGCCGAATTAGATTTAGAGGACATAGAAGAAACAGGCAAACTAAAAGCCTATCTGGAAAGACCAGATGAGGTTGGAGATATACTCAGGGCAACTGGACTCCTGAGAAAAAAGGTTAAAGAAGTCATAATGGCTATAGATAAGACTACGGATAATATCCTAGAAAACACTTCCAGCCTAACTACGGCAATTAATGAAACCTCTCAATCCATAAATGCTGTTGCCCAAACAGTGGAGGAGATGGCCAGGGCATCCATGGGACAAGCCGAAGATGCTGAAGAGGGAGCTGTGGTCTTGAATAGGTTGGCTGAAAGTATAAAGGTGGCAGTTGAGAATAGCAGGATTGTTGTAGAAAGCTCTGAAAAAGCCCAGAGAATCAGTGAAGAAGGAGCCAAGTCAATGGCAGAGATGGTTGACAGGTTTAGGATCTCCAATGAATCCTCTAAGGATGTTGCAAGTAAGATCGACTCCCTATTGGAAAAATCCCAGTCAATTGGAACCATACTAAATACCATAATCAATATCTCAGAACAGACCAACTTGCTTGCCCTTAATGCAGCTATAGAAGCAGCCAGGGCTGGTGAGAGTGGTAGAGGTTTTGCCGTTGTCGCTGAGGAAATTAGAAAGCTATCAGAAGAGACAGGGGAAGCTACCAGGAGTATTGAAGATATCTTAAAGGCAATCCAAGTTGAAGTAGAAAACACCAAGAAGAGTATGGATGTATCTCAAGAAGCCTTAGATGAAGCAAATGTAACTCTTGAGAAGACTAATGAGGCCTTTGAACAGATTGACACTGCTATCCATCTGGCAATAGATGCCATAGGTGAGTTGGGTAACAGGCTTAATATTGTTGATGGTGAAAAGGAAGAAGCCTACGAGTCTATAGAGAATATCTCCTCAGTAACTGAAGAGACAGCAGCCTCAACAGAGGAACTGTCAGCCTCTATGGAAGAACAGGCAGCTATCATGGAGACCATCTCAGGCAATACCAACAACCTAGCTGAAATAGTAGACGTCCTAGAAGAACTAGTTAACAGGTTTAAGATTTAAATAGAAGAATTTAAGAATACCCTAAAGGATGGTCATCCCTTAGGGTATTTTTATACGTGTCGGTCATAATCTATGTGAAGTAAGATCCTATCACCGGATTTTTCATATACAATTGGAACCTCAAGGAAGTTGGATAAGCTATCCTCCTTTAGGACCTCATCGGTAGGTCCTGCCTGATAGACCTCACCTTTCTTTAACAAGAGGGTATGGGAGAAGGTGGGCAGTATCTCCTCGGTGTGGTGGGTTACATAGATTAGGGTGGGGGCATTATCATCCTTGCTAAGATTTCTAATTATCTCCAGCAACTGCTCCCTAGCTATGATATCCAAGCCTGTACAGGGCTCATCCAGGATTAGGAGCTTAGGTTTGGCCATGAGGCCCCGAGCTATTAAGACCCTCTGTTTTTCCCCTTGGGACAGGGTCCTGTACTCCCTATCAGCCAAATTTATAGCATCAAGCTTTGTCAGGCAATTCCTGGCATAGATAAGGTCCTCCTCACTAGTTTCATCATAGAGGTCTACTGTAGCAAACTTCCCACTCAGGACTATGTCCAGGGCGATACTATAGTCATGGAACTTCTCTTGGATGGATGAGCTGACCCATCCTATAGATTTCCTTAGCCTTCTCATGTCATATTGACCAACTGTCTTACCCAGGACCTTCAACCTACCCTTGGATGGGAAGATATAGCCATTGAGCATATTAAGGAGCATAGTCTTACCAGCCCCATTTAAACCATATATGGCCCAGTGTTCCCCATCCTTGATAGACCAATTTATATCCTTAAGTAGGTACTTATTATTTCTAATTACCGAAACATTCTCTAGTTCAACAATCATAGTCACTACCTCCTATCAATTTTCATATTATATCCTAATTGGTTAAGAAAGTCATCTAACAAATCTTCTAAATTCAGGGTCTAAAGAGCAAGGAAAAAAATTTACTAATACTTGTAAAAAAACACTTGACAATTTAACGCATTAAATTATATAATGGGTTCTAATAATTCAAAAACAAGAAGTGCTTTAATAAATGCAATTAGAAAGAGAAAGATATCACATACTTATTCAAAGAGAGCTAATGGTTGGTGGGAATTAGCATAAGTAGGATATGTAATACTAGCTTTCTGGCAGATTCGCTGAGAAATCCAAAAGTAGGCGAATACGGAGCCACCGTTATATGGCTACTGGATGTTGGTCCAGGAAAATGAGGCAGGTTTCCTGCGAATTAGGGTGGTAACACGAGTATAACCTTCGTCCCTATAAGTTTATCTTATAGGCACGGAGGTTTTTTTATGACCTAACACAGTGAATTAGCATAGCGAATGAACTGATGTAGGTCAAACGCAAAGAATCCCTAATTCATGCGAATGAAATGAGCAAATGAATTAGTCAGGATTCGACTGCGTAAAATGCCCTAACCCAACAGATGTTATAAATACAAAGAAAAATAATAAATTAGAAAAATAAGTAATAAGAAGGGGGAATATGGATGTCAAAGGTAATCAAATTCTTCGATACAACTTTAAGAGACGGGGAACAATCCCCAGGATGTAGTATGAATATTAGGGAGAAAGTAATGTTAGCCAAGCAGTTAGAGAAGCTGGGGGTTGATATCATAGAGGCGGGATTCGCTGCGGCATCACCAGGAGATTTTGAGTCAGTTCAAAGAATAGCTGCCGAGATAAAAAATTCCACAGTGGCTGTCTTAGCCCGGGCGGTCAAGGAGGACATAGACAAGGCCTGGGAGGCTGTAATAGATGCTGCTAAACCAAGGATCCACACCTTTATAGCTACCTCGGACATTCATATGGAACACAAGCTAAAGATGAAGCCAGAAGAGGTCATAAAGAGGGCAGAAGAGATGGTAAGATACGCTTGTAGCCTTTGCCCAGAGGTGGAGTTTTCAGCAGAGGATGCCACCAGGAGTGACCCAGACTTCCTGGCAGAGATCTTTGACAGGACCATAGAGGCTGGAGCCAAGATAATCAACATACCAGATACAGTAGGTTATACCACACCTAATGAGTTCTATGACTTCATCATGGAAATCAGAAGTAAGTCCAAGCACCTAGACAAGGTGGAAATCTCAGTCCACTGCCATAACGATTTAGGTCTAGCAGTGGCCAATACCCTAGCGGCAGCCAAGGCAGGAGCTACCCAGTTTGAATGTACCATCAATGGGATAGGTGAAAGGGCAGGAAATGCAGCCCTAGAGGAACTGGTCATGATTATGAATGTAAGGAGGGATATCTACGGTCTTAAATCAAATATCAATACCAGGGAGATTATGAAGACCAGCCACCTCCTATCCAGCATAACCGGGGTAGGGGTCCAGCCCAACAAGGCCATAGTTGGAGCCAATGCCTTCGCCCATGAATCTGGAATCCACCAACATGGGGTACTCAACCATAGGGCTACTTATGAGATAATGACCCCCGAGTCAGTTGGAGTAACCACGGACAATATCGTAATAGGTAAACACTCAGGCCGCCACGCCTTTAGGGATAAGTTAAAATCAATGGGCTATGAGCTTAGCCAAGAAGAATTAAACAAGGCCTTCAAAGAGTTTAAGAAACTGGCAGACAAGAAGAAACAGATCTACGATAAGGACATAGATGCAATAATCACAGAGAGAGAAGTTAGGAAGGATGACAAGTATAAGCTGGTTAGGTTTGTAATCAATAGTGGCAACACCATAACCACCACTGCAACAGTCCTACTCAACATCGATGGCAAGGAGATAGAGAGGATAGCCTCTGCAGCAGGGCCTGTGGACGCGGCCTTTAGTGCCATAGACAAATGCCTGGATATAGATGTGGAGTTGGAGGATTACTCCATCCAGTCAGTTACAGAAGGAACAGATGCCCTGGGCTATTCAGTAGTTAAATTAAGATATGAGGGGAATAGTTACACAGGCAGGTCAACCAGTATAAACATAGTGGAAGCAAGCATAGGTGCATACCTAAATGCATTAAATACAATAAATTAAAGGGAGGAATCGATAATGGGAATGACAATGACCCAAAAAATACTAGCAGCTCATGCTGGTCTAGATAAGGTAGAAGCAGGACAGTTCATAGAGGCTAAGTTAGATATGGTTTTAGGAAATGATATAACAGGACCACCAGCCATCAAGGAATTTGAAAAGATGGGGGCTGAAAGGGTCTTTGATAGGGATAAGATCGCCCTTGTACCAGACCATTTCACACCCAATAAGGATATAAAATCAGCCCAGCAATGTAAGTTCATGAGGGAATTTGCCCATGAGCAGGAGGTAACCAACTATTTTGAAGTAGGTGAAATGGGTATAGAGCATGCTCTACTACCAGAAAAGGGCTTGGTAGTAGCAGGAGATGTGGTCATAGGGGCCGACTCCCATACCTGTACCTATGGAGCTCTAGGGGCCTTCTCCACAGGAGTTGGAAGCACGGACATGGCAGCAGGCATGGCAACAGGAGAGGCCTGGTTTAAGGTACCTGCAGCCATCAAATTTAATCTAGTGGGTAAGCCCTCTGAATGGGTTAGCGGCAAGGATATCATCCTACATATCATTGGGAAAATTGGTGTAGATGGAGCCCTCTATAAGTCCATGGAGTTTGTGGGAGAGGGGATAGCCCATCTAGGCATGGATGACAGGTTTACCATAGCCAACATGGCTATAGAAGCCGGGGCCAAGAATGGAATCTTCCCAGTGGATGATTTGACCATAGAATATATGAAGGACCACTCAAATAGAGAGTATAAGATTTATGAGGCTGATGAAGATGCCATCTATGATGAAGAATATACCATAAACCTATCAGATGTCAGACCCACAGTGGCCTTCCCCCATATACCCGAGAACACCAGGACCATAGATGAGGCTGGGGATATTGAAATCCACCAGGTGGTCATAGGCTCCTGTACCAATGGTAGGTTGGATGATTTAAGGGCAGCAGCCAAGGTCCTCAAGGGACGCAAGGTCAAGAAGGGGATTAGGACTATAATCTTCCCAGCAACCCAAAAGATCTACCTACAAGCCATTGAAGAGGGACTTATCAAGACTTTTATCGAGGCTGGAGCAGTGGTCAGCACTCCAACCTGTGGACCTTGCCTAGGAGGGCATATGGGAATCCTAGCTGAAGGCGAGAGATGCGTGTCCACAACCAATAGGAATTTCGTTGGCCGTATGGGTCACTCCAAATCAGAAGTGTATTTAGCAAGTCCTGCAGTGGCAGCAGCATCAGCAATAGCAGGCAAGATCTATAATCCTGAAAAGCTTGAGGAGGTAGAATAAGATGAAGGTAAGAGGAAATGTTTTTAAATATGGAGATAATGTTGACACAGATGTAATAATTCCTGCAAGATACTTATCCACTGCAGACCCAGAAAAATTGAAAAAACACTGTATGGAAGACATAGACAAGGATTTTGCCAAGAAGGTAAGACCAGGGGATATCATAGTGGGCCAAAAGAACTTTGGTTGTGGCTCCTCCAGGGAGCATGCTCCTATAGCCATCAAGGGCTCCGGCATCTCGTGCGTAATAGCCGAGAGCTTTGCCAGGATCTTCTATAGGAACTCCTTCAACATCGGCCTACCCATAATTGAGAGTGAGGCAGCATCCAAGGGAATAGATGCCGGGGATGAGGTAGAGGTGGACTTTGCCACCGGTACTATCACCAATATCACCAAGGGTGAAACCTATAAGGGCCAGCCCTATCCAGACTTCATCCAAAAGATAATCCAAAGCCAAGGTCTGGTAAACTATGTCCAATCGAAGGTTCAGGAGGGGTAGCATGGAATATAAGATTGCAGTAGTCAAGGGGGACGGAATAGGTCCTGAGGTTGTGGATTCTGCCATTGAAATCCTGGATTTAATAGGTGAGCGATATAATCACAAGTTTATATATAAGGAAGTACTAGCTGGGGGAGCTGCCTATGATGCTTTCGGAGACCCCCTCCCAAAGGAAACCATAGAGGTATGTAAGAAGAGCCATGCAGTCCTGCTAGGCTCAGTAGGAGGCAACAAGTGGGATAATCTTCCCAAGGATAAGAGACCGGAAAGGGCCATCTTGGGGCTGAGGAAGGAGCTGGGCCTATTTGCCAACCTAAGACCAGGCATGCTCTTTAAGGCCTTAGAGGATGCCTGTCCTCTAAAAAGTGAGATAGTTGGGGAGGGATTCGATATCCTGGTGGTTAGGGAGTTGACAGGTGGAATTTATTTTGGAGAAAGTGGCATCAGGGAAACAGACAATGGACCTGCCGCCTATGATATAGAGACCTATAGCGAGATGGAAGTTAGAAGGATAGCCAAGATAGGCTTTGAAATGGCTATGAAGAGAAGGAAGCACCTGACTAGTGTAGATAAGTCCAATGTCCTTGAAAGCTCCAGGCTCTGGCGTAGGGTGGTCAATGAGGTAGCCCAAGATTATCCAGAAGTTCAGGTGGAGCATATGTATGTAGACAATGCAGCCATGCAGGTCATCAGGGACCCGGGGCAGTTTGATGTCCTCCTTACCACCAACCTCTTTGGAGACATCCTATCCGATGAGATCAGCATGCTAACAGGCTCCATTGGTATGCTGCCTTCAGCCAGTTTAGGTCAAACATCCCCTGGCTTATTTGAACCCATCCATGGCTCAGCCCCAGATATAGCTGGCAAGGGAATCGCCAATCCTATAGCCACCATTCTTTCTGCAGCCATGATGTTGAGGTTTGCCTTTGATTTAAAAGAGGAGGCAGATGATATTGAATCAGCGGTGAACAAGGTCCTGGATGCTGGTTTAAGGACAGCAGATATCAGGGGGAAAGATGAGGACTTCCTTACAACACAAGAAATGACTGAAGCTATAAAGAAGACAATATAAATTAGACTGGTACGTCTATGATTTTGATTATAAGTATTGACAAAGAAATCAAAGGGTGCTAACATACTTATAATTGAAAATCACCATATCAAAGTAATGAGGGAGAGAAAGATACACTAAATTAATTACAGAGAACTGGTAAATGGTGAGAGCCAGAGTTAAAATGTGTATGTAATAATCACTCCTGAACTGTCGAATTGAAATTGTGACCAACAAGAGTAAATGAAACCGGAATTCTCTTTGAGAAGTGCCACCGTTACATGGCTAGGGTTAAGGCATGGCCTGGACCTGAAGAGACGACTAATGTGAATTAGTTGTAAACATGGGTGGTACCACGAGTTTATTCGTCCCTAGTATACTTGTATACTAGGGACTTTTTGTATACCTAACCCGATTAGAGTCTTTACATCTTTGTCAATACGTATATGAAATATCAAAGCTACCAAGGGGTATAATTATGGAGAGAGACTGCCTATAGTCTTAGGTTAATATTTTTTGTGTTAAGGAGGAACCAATGTTAAGATTGTATAATTTTATCGAAGCCAGGGAGAGATTGAGGACTGTTACTAATGATACCAAGATAATTTATAGCGAGGTATTTTCAGAAGAGACTGGACATGAGGTCTATATTAAGCCGGAGAATTTGCAAAGAACAGGCTCATTCAAGCTGAGGGGAGCCTATAATAAGATAATGAAATTATCTGATGAAGAGAAGAAAAGAGGCGTAATCGCTTCATCAGCAGGAAACCATGCCCAGGGTGTGGCCTATGCAGCCCAACAACTGGGAATCAAGTCTGTCATAGTAATGCCCAAGGACGCCCCCCTAATCAAGGTGGATGCCACCAAGAACTATGGGGCGGAAGTAGTTCTCCATGGGGATGTCTACGATGACGCCTACAACAAGGCCTGTGAGCTTCAAGAAAAGGAAGGGTATGTCTTTGTCCATCCCTTTGACGATAAGGATGTTATTGAAGGCCAAGGGAGTATAGGTCTAGAGATACTTGACGAGATCAATGATGTAGATATAATTCTAGTCCCTATTGGAGGGGGAGGTTTAATTTCAGGTATTGCATCCGCCGTCAAGCAGATGAATCCCAATATTAAGATAGTGGGCGTAGAGCCAGAAGGTGCAGCCAGTGCCCTAGCAGCCCTTAATTGTGGAGATGTCTTGGAATTGAGCGATTGCAATACCATAGCAGACGGTACAGCAGTCAAGAGAATCGGGAACTTGCCCTTCAAGTATATCCGTCAATACGTAGATGAGATAGTTACAGTTTCGGACTATGATTTGATGGAGCCCTTCTTCATCCTAGTAGAAAGACATAAGCTAATAGTTGAAAACTCAGGTATCTTGTCCTTGGCTGCCTTAAAGAAGCTAAAGGAAAAGAATAAGAAGGTAGTATCCATACTTAGCGGTGGGAACATCGATGTCCGCACCATATCCTCCATGATAAACAAGGGATTGGTAGCTAGAGGTAGGATCTTTAAATTTGTAGTCTACCTGCCAGATAAGCCAGGTCAGTTGGTTCAAGTAGCTGAGATCCTAGCGGAACTAAATGCCAATGTAGTCAGACTAGACCATGATCAGTTTGTAAACCTAGATAGGTTCCACGATGTTGAGCTACAGGTAACAGTAGAAACCAATGGAGAAGAACATATTCAGAGAATTACGGAGACAATGCTGGAGAGAGGTTTTAAAATAACCAGACTTAATATTAATTTTTAATAAAGAAGGTGATAGTTTGTGAAGAATAAGAAGATTAACGGTTCTAGAATCTTGCTAGAATGTCTTTATAGATTGGGAATCCGTGAGATGTTTGGATATCCAGGCGGTTCCGTAATCCCTATATATGATGAGATATATAAGTTCGGCAAGCTCAAACACTACTTTTCCAGGCATGAGCAGGGAGCAGCCCATGAGGCCGACGGCTATGCCAGGGCTTCGGGTAGGATAGGGGTCTGCATTGCCACATCAGGCCCAGGAGCCACCAATACCGTCACTGGAATTATGACAGCCCATATGGACTCAGTACCCCTTTTGGCCATAACAGGCCAGGTTAGTTCCAACCTCTTGGGTAAGGATGCCTTTCAGGAAAGTGACATAGTAGGAATCACCCTTCCCATCACCAAGAACAGCTACCTGGTTACGGATATCAGGGACCTGCCCAGGGTAATCAAGGAGGCTTACTATATAGCCACAACAGGCCGGCCAGGACCTGTCCTGGTAGATATTCCAAAGGATATCCAGTTGGATGAAATAGACTATGAAGAGTTCGAAATACTGTATTCAAAGGAATTGGATTTGCCAGGCTATGACCCAACTATTAAGGGGCATCCTTGGCAGATAAAAAAGGCAGTCCAGCTTATTAAGGAGGCTAAAAAGCCCCTAATAATAGCAGGAGCTGGAGTATTAAAATCCATGTGCACTGAGGATTTAAGGGAGTTTGCTAGGAAGGCAGATATTCCAGTCACAACTACCCTCTTAGGTCTGGGAGTTATGCCAAGCGATGATGAGCTTTTTTTAGGCATGCTGGGGATGCATGGGACGGTAACAGCCAACTTCGCCACTGCCGAGGCGGACTTAGTGATAGCTGCAGGGATTAGGTTTGATGATAGGATAGCAGGCCAACCTAACAAGTTTTGTGAACAGGCCAAAATCATACATGTGGATATAGATCCGGCAGAAATAGGTAAAAACAAAAAGGTTGAGGTACCGATTGTTGGGGACTTAAAAAATGTTCTTGAATCCTTCAACAAGTCCATCGACAAGCTTGAGCATAGGGACTGGGTAGAGCAGCTTAACCTATGGAAGAAGGAATACCCTCTTACCTATGAGAATGGCAAGGATGGAAGGCTTATGCCCCAGGATGTTATGGTAGGCCTAGACAAGATCTTAGACGGCAATGCCATAGTTACCACAGATGTAGGCCAGCACCAAATGTGGGTTGCTCAATATATCAGATTCAATAATCCCAACAGCCTAATAACATCAGGTGGGGCAGGGACCATGGGCTTTGGTATACCATCAGCAATAGGGGCTCAGATTGCCAAACCTCATGTCAAGGTGGTTGCCATAGTAGGAGATGGAGGCTTCCAGATGACCTTCCAGGAGCTTATGATGCTAAGGCACTATGACCTTCCCTTGAAGGTAGTAATTATTAATAACTCATACCTAGGCATGGTAAGGCAATGGCAGGAGATGTTTAATGATGGTAGATACTCATTTGTAGATTTGAGTATAAACCCAGATTTTGGGAAGATAGCAGAAGCCTATGACTTAGAATATGCAAAGATTGAAAGCAAGGAAGAATTGGATAAGAAACTAAGGGGTCTCATAGAATCCGATAAGGCCACCATTATCGAGTGTAGAGTGGAGAAGGAGGTCAATGTCCTCCCAATGATCCCATCAGGTAGCAGTGTAGCCAATATGGTAGGAAAGAGGGGGGTGTTAGAGGATGCATAAATCCTATGAAATGCTCATAATAACCAAGAATACAAATGGGATAGTGGCTAGGATTATGTCCATGTTCAATAGGCGGGGATATTTTGTACAAAAGATGTCAGCAGGTGCAACCAATATCCCTGGCCATGCAAGGCTCACTCTAACAGTTGTTGGAGACGAGGATACCCTGGACCAGATTCAAAAACAGGTCTATAAGATTGTGGATGTAGTCAAGGTAAAGATCTTCCCAGAGGAAGGGACTATCCGCAGAGAGCTAATGATCATCAAGGTTAAATCGGACAATGAAACCAGGGCTCAGATAGTCCAGATTGCTGAAATTTATAGGGGTAATGTATTGGACGTAGCACCTAACTCCCTGGTGATAGAATTGACAGGTGATACAACTAAACTTCAAGGCTTTATTGAAATGATGGAAACCTACGGCATTCTTGAAATTGCTAAAACAGGTGTTGTAGCAATGAGCCGAGGAGAAAAGATGTAATATATAGAAGAGGAGAGATAAAAATGGCAAGAATGTATTATGAAAATGAGTGTAATCTAGAAGTACTTAATGGAAGAAAGGTAGCTATTATAGGTTTTGGTAGTCAAGGTCATGCCCATGCCTTAAACCTTTATGAATCAGGAGTAGATGTGAGGGTTGGTTTATATGAAGGAAGTAAATCCTGGAGTAGGGCTGAAGAAGCAGGTCTAAGGGTCCTTACAGCAGCAGAGGCAGCGGCTGAAGCAGATATCATCATGATTCTAATCAACGATGAGAAGCAAGTAGCCCTTTATGAAGAAAGCATCAAGCCAAACCTTACTGCAGGTAAATACCTAGCCTTTGCCCATGGATTTAACATCCATTATGGACAAATAGTTCCACCAGCAGATGTCAACGTATTTATGAT
>FZPS01000193.1_pt30 | contig 42117 bp, 48 predicted proteins | sample 1817821 | NCBI WGS metagenome assembly FZPS01 (sample SAMEA104158645, study PRJEB21678) | metagenome | place: Germany | collected 2015-04-21 | reverse complement strand
TTGTAACACTACAGTCAACATACTTGTTTGTAATATGAAGTGCAACAAAATTAATACTTGATTAAGTATTAAGTTAATAGCTATTTAGTAATGTAGTTTAGTTAAGCTATTTTATCTAGGTAAGAACCCATGTTTAAAAATGGGTTTGAAAAACCTAGAAGTTCTAGAATTTGGAAGAGTTCTGGGTTATTACGTTTGCAAAATTCAGCTGCTGATATTCCCCCGAGAATTCTACGTTTGGAAAAGTTGATTTTGTTGATTACCTTTTGGAATCGCTTTTCCGAAATAGATGAAAAATCAGTGCCTTTAGGAAAGTAATAACGAATCCATCCATTAGCATTTTCATTGGTTCCTCTTTCCCAAGAATGATAGGCATTAGCAAAATACAATTTGATTCTTTGTGCTTCTTCCTCAAGTGCTGATTTTTCTATTCCAGAAACATCAGAAAACTCGGAACCGTTATCAAGGGTAAGAGTACGGAATAACTTAACAAAATTGCTTGAACCAATTTTCTTTTCGATTCCATCAAAAGTTCTTTTAACTGATTCAGCAGAACGATCTGGAATCTTGAATCCTAATACAATCCTTCCACAACGGTCAACCAATGTAAGGGAACATGCCTTTGTACCGCGTTTTCCAATAATAGTATCGCCTTCCCAATGACCGATTTCTAAGCGCATTTCGGCTTCCTGTGGGCGCATGGCGATATTATCACCTTTTTGGATTCTTTTTCCGACTTTTGGTGCTTTTTTCGGCTTGGCAAAGGAAAAACGACGTAATGCACTTGGTTTAACGTTTACCATTCTGCGTCTAAGATATTTGTAGAACGTTTTTAAACTAATCGGAAACTTTTCGCCATAGTGTTGTTCATATAAATCAAAGGCATTATAAGGTGAAGTTTTTTCTCGATTAATTATTTCAGTCAAACGTTCTAAAGCAATATGTCCTTTTTTGAGTTTTGTTCTTTGACGCTTTCGATTGCTTCTTTCCTTAGCCACCCTTTGTCCCACATCGCTGCAATATTCGTAATGTCGACCGCTTGCGTCGGTTTTGGTGTTCCATAACCCACGTTTAATCTCCCTAGATACAGTTGACTTATGGATGCCAAGTTGTTGACCAATATATTCGTAAGTTATTTTCGGCCCTTTATAGTTTTTATCTTGTTTTAACCTTAAAAACCTTTCCAAGTTTTTCCGATCAGTTTCGGTTAGATGTTGGTAAAATTTTTTAGGGGCAATCCTTTGTGTTTCACAGTTTTCTATGGTATAATCTTTTTGTTCCATGAGTTATTCCTTTCTATGTTTTTTTAGTGTATAACAAGAATAGCATTAACTCATGGAACTATCAAGAGATTAACTAAGAAACTGTACAAATTGATTGTGCAGTTTTTATTTTTAGATTTTGTTGCACTTCGGGGTAAAACTCAGCTATTTTGGATATATTACACATTATAGTTTTAATTGTTTGACTTTATTTATAAAAAGGAGTATAATATATCAGTGCGATAAAGGCAGCATTCACAAATTGTAGCCATTAGATTGTCACGCTAGGATGTAAGTAGTCTCGCTGCTTAGGCGAAAGCATTTAGATGATCTAAACTATAATAGCAGTGAATTTTCTTATCCACAAAATTTTTAAGAAGGAGGGAAAACAATGGCACGTTATACTGGACCTATCTGGAGAATATCACGCCGCTTAAAGTTTTCAATACTTGAAGATGGACGCGAATTACAAAAAAGACCATATGCACCAGGACAACATGGACAACGCAGAACTAAGCAATCAGAATATGGACTTCAATTAGCCGAAAAACAAAAGGTACGTTATACTTATGGTTTAAATGAAAAACAATTCCGTAATCTCTTTGTGAAAGCTTCTAAGCAAAAAGGTAAAACTGGTGAAGTATTCTTATTCATGTTAGAATCAAGATTAGATAACTTAGTATATCGTCTTGGGTTTGCTGTTACAAGAGCTCAAGCACGTCAATTAGTTAATCATGGTCACGTTCTAGTGGATGGTAAAAAAGTTGATATTCCATCATATCTAGTAAAACCAGGTCAAACAATTTCTTTAAGACAATCATCTAGAAACTTAGAAATTGTAAAAGCAGCTTTAGAATCTGTTACAAATCGCGTTGGTTTTGTTAGTTTTGATGAAAATACATTAACTGGTACATATCTTCGTTATCCTGAACGTCAAGAAATTCTACCAGAAATTCGTGAAAACCTTATTGTTGAGTTCTATAACCGATAATAAAAATAAGTTGCTCCATTTTGGGGCAACTTTTTATTTAAAAGCCTATCGACTAATGTCAATAGGCTTATTTATTAATCAGATAAACGCTTTTCGCCTTCTAATTCTCTTAGTGGCTTAATATCTTGGGTTACTTCTAATGTTCCTAAATAATTTCCATCTTTATCTCTGACTGCATAATAGCGGATGAGAATAAACATTCCACGCGATTGAATCCAAAAATCTTCATGGTCTCTTTCACCGCTCTTTAACCGTTTAACAAGTTCTTCAACAACATGGTGACTGGCAGGTGGATGGCACATACTTACTTCACGACCAATTATAGTTTTTGGTCGATCAAAAATACGATGTTGACCTTGAGTGAAATACTTAACACGATCATTAGCATCAACGAAGGTCATATCTAATGGGATGGTATTTAAGATGGCATTTATCTCGGTTGGGGTTAAACTACCAGCATCAAAAGGAATTTCTCCAGCAATATTCTCTGGTTCTTTTTCTTCTACTTTAGGTGTTTCTTGTTCGGTTGTTTCAACCTTCCAAGAACGAGCTGGCTTAACTAAACAATAACCATACTCTGGAGTAGCTTCATCAACTTGAATCCAGTCATAGAAAGTTAAAGTATCGACCAGTAAAGGGATTAATATATTTGTTTCTTTTGAAATCATATCAATTACTTTTTTAGCAGTTGTCTCAACCTTTGCTTTTAATACTTCATCGTCAATTTCAGGTTGTGATAAATAAGCAATAACATCTTTAATATCAGCACGGATTTCATCATGGACTCCCCACATTACTTTTGGTGGAGCAGTAACTGCTCGTTTTTCCAGGTGTGGGAAAATTAAATATTCTTTTCTTCCGTAATGGATGTCAACTTGCCATAAACGATCGAACCCAATTCGTAACATTAACATAGAGTTGTTATCTTTTTTCTTTAGATAACTTTCTAAATAAGGTAGAATTTCTTCTTCAACAACTTTAGCAATAGCTTTATTTTCTTCCATTAAAACATTAACAGGATGGCCGATAATGTGGGAAAAATCTTTGGAAGCATGGATATCTTCAATCGACCCCTCAAAGACAGAAGCGTGGACATCACATAAACGTTGGACTTCCTCTATGGCCATACCTTCTTTGACTAACGCTTGTTCAATTTGAGAAATTTCAGCTGTTGATACATTCGCAAAGTGTTTTCTGAATTCTTCTTTGACATCATCAACAGTTTTACCTTCATGTAAGGATTTAATCAATCTTTTTAATATTTCTTGACGATGCTCTTTATTGTTAATTAATTCGCTCATTAGTTATCCTCCAAAATAAAATTATTTTCTAAAAATGCCTCTTTGATTTTATCTAAACTAATGTTTTTCATTTCTGAACCTTTTTTGATGGTCATGATTCTCCCAACCGTATTTAACATAACGGGATTTACTATATTGTCAAAACCCAGGTTTTTCATTATGTCTTTGATCTCTGGGTAACTCTTTACTAGATCATGAATGGATGTATTAATGTTGATTGTTTTAATTATTATGACCTCCTTTTTATAAGTTCTTACACAATTATTATAACAATTAGTTAAAAGTATCGCGAATGATATACTTATTATTCGCATAAGAAATTCGTTTATTCTTTTTTGAAAGGATGTATATGCTTTTAAAAATCAAAAAAAGAGTCAAAAATTTGACCCTGGGGATTACTTAAAAACTTTATTGGTAATGAGTTCTGCGACTTTAATTAACCCTACTTTATCGATTTCATCAAAGCGGTTTTTTAGCGGACTATCGATGTCTAAGACACCATGTAGTTGATTGCCTTTAAAAAGGGGAACTACAATTTCAGACTGTGATCTTGCATCACAAGCTATGTGACCAGGAAATTCATGAACATCAGGAACAACTATGGTTTCTTTTCTTTCTGCTGATACTCCACATACTCCTTTTCCTAAAGGAATGTTGGTGCAAGCAGGTAAACCTTGAAAAGGTCCTAATAATAGTTCATTTAATTGGTCATCATATAAATAGAAGCCTACCCAATTAATATCTTCTAAAAAATAATTCAAAAGAGCAGAGGCATTGGCAAGATTAGAGATGGTATTATCAATACCATCTATTAAAGCATCTAAATATGTCAGTAATTCTTGATAACTAATTTCTTTGTCAGGACTGAAAGAAAGGTCCTTAAACATCTATATTCTCCTTGATTGCTTGTGCTAATTGATCAGTGCAACTAGTATTTCTTCGTCCACAGGCATTCCCGGTAAGTAATTTAACCGCAGTATTAGCATCAAAGTCCTCAAGAATCTTTGCTATCGCTTTTAGATTTCCATCACATCCGCCTTTGAATTTAAGGTTATGGATATGATTGTTTTTATCAATATCAAAAGATATTTTTTTCGAACACACACCGTCTGGAAAGAATTCAATATGTTTCATATAAGTTTAAACTTCCTTTCTTACATCGTGCAAAATGATTATACAATCTTTTCAAAAGATTTGCAAAATGTTTGCACTTTATATATAATAGACAAGTAAGTAAAGAGAGTGATTATCTATGTATTATTTTGATTTTACCGCTACCACCCCACCTAATAATGAGGTTTTGGAAGTATATAATTTAATCAACCAAAAATATTGGGGTAACGCTAGCAGTTTGTATAAGACTGGTAGTCTTGCTTCGACACTTTTTGAAAAAGCCAAAAATGAACTAAAGGATATTTTTAAACTATCAAACCATAATATAATTTTTACTAGTGGTGCGACTGAAGCTAATAATATTGCCATCTTTGGTGTCGCAAATAATTATCAAAAAAAGCACGTCATCACTTCTAAGGTAGAACATCCATCAGTAATGGCTTGTTTTGAACATCTTGAAAAGCAAGGATTTGATGTTACCTATTTAGACGTTGATGAAAACGGGATAATATCGTTAGACCAATTAGAAAAGGCCATTAACAATGATACAGTATTAGTATCGATAATGTGGGTTAATAACATTCTTGGTAGTATTCAACCAATAAAAGAAATAACCAAGATTGTCAAAAATCAAAATCGTGCCAAACTGCATGTTGATATGGTACAGGGCATGGCTAAAATAGTACCCGATTTTGATTTCAATGATATTGATTTGTTTACCGTCAGTGCTCATAAGTTAAATGGTTTGAAAGGACAAGGGTTCCTCGCCTATAATGATAGCATTAATCTAATGTCGGTTCTTAAGGGTTCTGGTCAACAAAATGGCTTAAAGCCAGGAACCATTGATGTAGCTGGTGCTTGTGCTTGTACAAAAGCAGTAAAGATTAGTTACTTAAAGATGCAAGAACATTATGAAAAAGTTTGTGAATTAAATACATACTTGCGTCAAAAAATAAATCAAATTACGAATGTTACTATCAACTCAGGAGAAAAGAACTATTCACCATATATATTAAACATATCTATTCTAGGAAAGAACTCGGAAACAGTATTACATTTCCTAGAGCAATTTGATATTTATGTTGCTGCAGGATCAGCCTGCAATTCCAAAATTCGAAAGCCAGAACGATGTGTTTTGGCGGTTACAAATGATGAAAATAGAGCCCTTTCATCAATTAGGATTAGTTTAGCGGCTCAAACGACTATTGAAGAAATCGATTATTTAATTGATAAAATTAAATTAATCGCTAGTAAGGAGTAAAAATGTATGATCATATTTTAATTCGCTATGGCGAATTGAGTTTAAAAAAAGGAAATCGAAAAACATTTACTAATCGTTTAAATAATCACATAAAAAGAGCATTAAGTTCATTTGAAAAGATCCGCTTCGAAGATCGTGGTGTTAGATATTATGTTCATTTGAACGGAACTGAACCAGATGAAATTATCGAAATATTACGAAAAATTCCTGGGATTTATTCCTTTAGTCTAGTAGCAAAAACTAATTCAAATATTGATGATATTAAAAACTTAGCAGAACAAGTTTTAAAAAGTGAGATTAAGGGAAATACTAAAATCAAGATTGAAACTAATCGTGCTGATAAAAACTTCCCATTAAAATCTCCTGAAATCACGAAAGAAGTTGCCCGGCATATTTTTAAAAATATTGAAAATATTAAAGCTGATATGCACGAACCAGATCTAACAATGAATATTGATGTTCGCCCGGAAGGAACCTTTATATATACCAAGGTTTATAAAGGATTAGGTGGCTTCCCAAGCGGAATTTTAGGGAAGGGATTACTACTCATTTCGGGTGGTTTAGACAGTGTGGTTGGTGGTTATTTAGCCCTTAAAAAAGGGATTGAACTTGAAGCAATTCACTTTGCATCTCCCCCTCACACCAGTGCTCAAGCGGAACAAAAAGTCATCGATTTAATAGAAAAAATCGCTTGTTATGACAGCAACCAAAAGATAACTTTGCATGTTATCCCATTTACTAAAATCCAAGAACAGATTTATCGAAATTGTCAAGATGATTATGGTATTACTATTATGCGAAGAATGATGTATCGAATTGCTGAACGACTTGCTAAGAGTGTTAATGCGGTTGCTTTAGTGACTGGTGAAAGTGTTGGTCAGGTTGCGAGTCAAACACTTGAAAGTTTGGCAGTAATAAATGAGGTAACTAATATTCCAATTGTGAGACCACTATCAACTATGGACAAAGAAGACATCATTAAAATTGCTCGTGACATTGAAACCTATGATATTTCAATTAAGCCTTATGAAGATTGTTGTACAATCTTTGTTCCACGCCATCCTCAAATTAAACCAAAACTTAGTAAGGCAATTGAAGAAGAAAATAAATTCGATTATGAAAGTTTAATTGAAGAAGCACTTATCAATAAAAAGGTTTATCATTTAAGTAGTAAAAAACACACAAATATTTTTATCAATGATGAAAACATTGAAAATTTATTTTAAATAAGATAATTTGTCACTTCCAAAGTTATTCAGTTATGCCAAAAACTACTATGGTAATATAGTTATAAAAATAAGCCAATAGTAAAAAATAATAGCGTCAGGAGGTGACAAGATGAATAACGCATTTAATTCAGGACAAAAAGCTTCTCAAAACAAACTTTTAGTTCCTGGTGCGCAACAAGCACTAAACCAAATGAAGTTTGAAATCGCTAATGAATTCGGCGTTAATCTAGGACCAGACGCTACTTCACGTCAAAATGGTTCTGTTGGCGGTGAAATAACTAAGCGATTAGTAGCATTAGCTCAATCTCAATTAGGTGGAGGCAACCAAGCTGGAAGATAGCCTAATGTTAATAAGTGTCCCTCGGGACACTTTTCTTTTTAGTTTATGATTGTAATAATAGATTTTTTTCCTAACTTATGGTATTATAAATATGATAAAAACAAAAAATAATTAGGGAAAGAGTGTGAGTTATGGACCAATTTAAGTTTGAAATGCCCAAGACATATGAAGAAGCTCTTGAACGCAAAAAAGAAATACTAGATATTTTAAACGAGTACAACGAGGATCTTCTTCTAGGAAATCCAACTGAATTAACTGAAGAAGAGGTTGAGAACTTAAGAGAAGAATTTGAGATTCTTGATGATCACTACTTGACCAAGGAAGAAAAGAAACAATATGATGTACTTCAAATAAATCCAAAAAGAATGGTGGGATGGACATTATTCTTTATTTATGCTGCCTTTATAGCATTTATTAATTTCCCTTTAATTTTCCCCCACATTGGAGTTTTGTTAATTAAAATAACCGATAAAATCTTTGGTAAAGAATTCAAGTTAATTACTTATGTTATTTTGATTGGTTTGATCGGTATTTTAAGTTGTTTGGTATCATATATTATTTATCGAAAAGTTAAAAACAAAGAGGATAAGAAAATATTGTTTTATTTTCTAATTGGTCATCTTGCTTATTTTGTTATTGGTTTTGTTATTTTCCTTTTACTATTGTATCGAGTAATAAGTTTGATATGAGAAAGTTAAATAATTCAAAGATAACAAAAATTACTTCACTTGCTAATAATCAAATAAAATATTTCACATCATTAAATACTAAAAAGATACGCCAACAAGAGAAGAAGTTTCTGGTAGAAGGTTTTCACCTTTGTGAAGAAGCAGCTAAGAGAGGGCTATTAACTGATGTTTTAATCTGTGAAGAAACAGATCTAATTGAAGGTGTTAATAATTTCTTAGTAACTTATGATATTATCAAGAAGGTAACCAAAACGGTATCGCCTCAAAAAATAGTGGGAATAGTAAAAATGACAAATGATTTTAGTTATGATTATGACCACTATTTATTATTGGATGATGTTAATGATCCCGGAAATTTAGGGACAATAATTAGGAGTGCCGTAGCCTTTGGAGTTAAGGGCATAATTATGGGACCTAATACGGTTGATATTTACAATGATAAGGTTATCCGAGCCACCCAAGGTGCAATTTTTGATATAGGATTTTGTTATGAAAACTTGGAAAATGCTATTGGTATCTTAAAGAGCAAAAAGATAGAGGTCTTTGGAACCTCGCTATATAATAGTGTTAACCTTAATGATGTGTCAATTCCTGATAAATGGGCCATTATTTTAGGTAATGAATCAAGAGGTGTTAGTAAAGACCTGTTAGCCCAAACAGATGTCAATATTATTATTCCCATCTCAGATAAAATTGAATCATTAAATGTTAGTGTAAGTGCAGGGATTTTATTATACGAATTCCAAAAATGGAAATAGGAGCTGATAAAATGGCTACAAATAAATGGTATCGTTTAGATAACGCAGCAAAAGTATTTCCGGCTATTGCTACTAAGCGTGGACCTAATATCTTTCGTTTATCAATGACTTTAAAAGAGACCATTGATAAAAGGCTATTACAACAAGCATTAGAACTAACGATAGATCGTTTTCCAACCTTTAAAGTAAAGCTTCGCCGGGGATTATTTTGGTACTATTTTGATGAAAATAATAATATTCCTTTTGTAAGAGAAGAAAGTTCATATATATGTAATTATCTAAATCCGAAAAATAATAACTTATTTTTGTTCACAGTTAGTTATTATGATAGAAGAATAACCCTAGAAATCTTCCATTCAATAACTGATGGAACCGGAGGACTGGAGTTTTTAAAAGCCCTTGTTTATCAATACTTAATTTTAAAAGGCAATCAAATAACTAATACTGGTGAAATAATCTCAAATGAAATGGAAACATTAGTAGAAGAAGAACAGGATAGTTTCATATATAATTATGATCCAAATGTAAAAATAAATCGGAAGGAAAAGAAATCATTCCGTATCAAAGGAACCGAATACTTAAAACATTGGACTGGGAAAATTGAAGCTAATATTAAACTTGATAGCATAAAAAAGGTATGTAAAGAGAAAGGTTGTACTATTACTGAATATATAACAGCCTGCTTCTTAAATGCTATTTATGTTACATCAATTAAGAATAAGAAGAAGCAGCTTCCAGTGCGAATCTTTGTCCCAGTGAATTTGAGAAAGTTTTTCCCTTCAAGAACACTACGCAATTTTTCTCTATATATTCGTACTGATATGGACTTTAACCAAAATGATATCACTTTTGATGAAATTCTTGAAGAGACAGTCAAGACTTTCAAAGAAGAACTTGTAAAAGAAAAGATCCATGGACGTCTTGTCTCCAATGTAAAATTTGAACGTAATTTCTTTATTAGAATTATGCCACTTGCTTTAAAGAGAATTGCGATAAAGATTGGTTATTACTTATTAGCTGCCAGTGCCAATACAGCATCATTTTCCAATTTGGGAGTTGTTAAACTTCCAAGTGAAATGATTCCGTTTGTGGAAAGGGTTGTCTTCACCATTGGTGCTTCTCATAATAACCCGATCAATATCTCAGCAATCTCCTTTAACAATAATTTAGTACTTGATATTTCTAGTACCATTAAAGAACGAAATATTCAACGCGAAATACTAGTTCAAATGGTAAAAGACGGTGTTGAGTTAGTAATTGAAACTAATGAGTTGGAGGTGTAAAATGAAAGAGTGTCCTAATTGTCAAGTTCATATCTTAACAAGCCGAATGACTTGTCCATTATGCACCACGGTTTTAAAGGAAAGTGACAAAGAAACAACTTTAAAACCTTCAAAGTTCCCTCCTTATAAATCGAGTGATGCGGTAAAGCGAAATTTTGTGCTTCGATTATTGTTGTTCATTTCCATAGTGGTTGGTGGTGTTAGTTTCTTAATTAATATGCTGTTATTAGAGACTGGGCTATGGTCGTTAATTGTTATTAGTGGAATCATCTACTTATGGATTTTAATTAAATATACGATAATGACTAATTACAACATAAGTTTAAGACTCCTCTTTCAAGCAATTACGGTAACTCTGTTAGTGTTTGCGATTGAGAGGTTTATTCCATCATTAACTCTAGCACCAATCGGAACCCGCTGGGCATTAGAATATGTGATGCCATTCGTCATGATAGCAACATCACTAGCAATCACAATTATTATCTTTGTTAGACCGCTAAAATATCGTGATTATGTATTCTATCTTTTCTGCATGTCGATCCTAGGATTTATCCCAATAATTTTATATCTATTTAAACTAATCGAACCCCATGGATTTATCCCTAGTTTGATCTGTGCAGCATATTCTGTTATAACCCTTTTGGGAATGTTCTTCTTTGGAGACAGAACAACAAAAGATGAGCTTGTAAAAAGATTTCATATTTAAAAAGTATCATTTTAATAGTGATACTTTTTTATTTTTTCATGATCTTATATATAAAAAAAGGCTAGATTCTTTTTTTGAATCAAGCCTTATATAACTTGTCTAAAAAAATAAGTTATTTAACTTATGTAATTGTTTGCTGTAAATGGTTCTTGTTGGTATACTGTTGGTAAATAATGAGATACCTGGATATACATAGGTTGATATTTTTATTGGTGGGGAATATATTAAATTAAAGGGTAAATAATTATATTTTAAGATAAGAATAAAAAGGAGGATGAAAAATGAAAAAAATCTTTTTGTTGGGATCATTATTCACTATTGCTATCTCATTAATGGCATGTAGCAATCAAAGTGGGTATAACGATGAACGTTATAATGCCCAACTTTATGACAATGCTGGAGAATGGATGCATCAGGATTTTTTAATAGAAAATCTCACCCGAGGAGCTTTTTATAATGATGATTTCTTAGATGATGATTCTTATCCGAAAAATTTCACATATTTGATCAAAAATAAGGGAGAGTTTGATTCTGTCTTAGCTGAATATCCAACAGAAGTTGATTTTAATAAGAGAATGTTATGCGTTTTCGTCTTTACCTGTAACTATACTAGACCATATAAAATTAAAAATATCTCTGAGGAGAACCAAGTTATAAAAATTGAAGTTAAATCTATGAAGTCGAGCAATAATGCAATTGGAGATGCCTGTATTCCATGGCAAAGATGTCTTGTTGTTGAAATGAACAAACTTGATATAACTTCGGTTGAGTTCATAGAAAATTAATCATAATCAAACGTTTATGCTTAGATTCTAAAAAGAGAGATATATTTTTAAAAAGTCTAAAGGATAGATAATATCCAGCAAAAAGCCCGCAACTTAAGGTGCGGGCTTAATTTATTAATCTAGATTCTTACATTGATGAAAACAATCATAGTTTATTTTAATTTGAAATTATACAACCCAATATGTGAGGTTCAGATATGGTATAAGATTTAGTCATCTGGTCTTAGAAAATACTACCACCAATAAACTCACGAAGAATTGAATTGTTTGGAATGATATCATCATCAAGAGTTTTAAAGTATTTCAAGAACTTGATGAGACGGTTTGCTGTGATATAGTATTCATCATCAGTTTTAATTTCTTTTAATGTTTCTAAAGCATATTTCTTTAAAACACATAACTCATATGTGAGTTCAGAATTGAAGACATAGTCAGCACCTTCTTGGTGTGGATATATCCAACGGAATTCTCCTCTTCGAACTGATGGCCACATCGCAATAGTATTACGAGCTGGAGTATTTCGGAAGTGTTTATCGCGAACAATTCGTCGAATTAATCTTAAGTCAGTAATACTCATTGGCGTGTAATTGTCAATATTGATTTGGATTTGTGGAGAAATAAAGATCTTGAACTTTTGATGTTTAGGAATTAAACTTGTCAGTGCTTCATTTAGAGCATGGATTCCTTCAATAATTATTGGAGAATCTTTATGAACTCGAACCTTTTTACCCGGAACTCTGCGTCCAATTTTAAAATCAAAGTGTGGCATTTCTACTTCTTCACCATTGATTAGAGCTAACATATGTTGGTTAAACAAATCAAGGTCTAGAGTATTGATGTGTTCTAAGTCAACATCGCCATTTTCATCAGGTAATATATCTTCACGGTTCAAGTAATAATCATCAATTGAGATCATAACTGGCTTAATGCCCAAAGACATTAATTCAATTCGTAAACGATTGGAGAAGGTAGTTTTCCCACTTGATGATGGTCCCGCAATCGCGATTAAACGAATGTTTTCAATATCTTCTTTAATTTTCATACCAATCTCAGCCAGCATATTTGAATGCTTGGCTTCACAAACTTGAACGAAATCGATGATTTCGTTATTTTCAATTTTTTGATTGATTTGGTAAATTGTTTGTGCTTCGATGCGATTAGCCCACTCATAAGCTCTCTTTAAAGTCTTTCCATAGGTTGGAGCATCCTCAAACGGCGGGATTTCTCCTCCTAACTCATAGCGTGGGTATTGAATAATCATTCCCGGGTTATATAGTCTTAATTTATAGTTATGAAGATAACCGGTTGATGGGACCATATAACTATGCATGTAATTGATATAATCGCCACAAGAATATAAGTGGACCTTTTGTTCAGGTCGGTATTTTAAGATATCAATTTTATCTAAAAAATTAAACTTTTTATATAATTCTATAGCATCTGGAATAGCAGTTAAGTAACGCTCTATTTTAAGATCAAGATTGATTAAACGTTCAATTTCTTGACTTATATTTTGAAACATTGCATTATCAAAAACTACTCCTGGAGTTAAGATCTGACAGAAAATTGAGCGTGATACATTATAACTAAAACGTATATTTACCTCAGGATATAGGTTATGAAAAGCCATAGCTATGACATAACGAAGACTAGCCTCATAAGCCTTTCCAGCCTCACTGTGGTCTAGTTTTAAATATTCAATGGTTGCATCACTTTCTAAAGGATAAGTTAATTCTCTTAAGCGATTATTAACATTACAGAGAAAGTATTTTTTCTTATCTTCTGGTTTAAGAAGGTCTAAAGGAGTTGTCCCTTTTTTAACTTCTTGAATTCGATTATTTATCTTTATTTTAATCAATTTTATATCTCCTTTCTACTTAGGTATATATATTGTATGTAAAAATGGAAAATTTAGCAAGCCATATACAAACTTTTGAAAACTATTCTTGTAATAAATTATAATATGCACCCTTTAATTGATATAATTCTTCATGGTTTCCTTGTTCGATAATACCGTTCTTGCCTAAGACGACAATTTGGTCACAATTTCGAATTGTTGATAAACGGTGAGCAATAATAATAGCTGTCTTATTTTGAGCAAGTAAGTTAAATGCTGATTGAACCATTTGTTCAGTTGCGTTGTCAAGAGAACTAGTAGCTTCATCTAAAATTAGTATTGATGGTTTTTTCAAGAAGAGTCGAGCTATCGCAATTCGTTGTTGTTGACCGCCACTTAATTTAACGCCTCTTTCCCCAGTGATAGTATCATATCCTTCTTCAAGAGACATAATGAAATCGTGAATATTGGCTTGTTTAGCGGCCATAATAACTTCCTCCATGGTGGCATCAGGTCGTCCAAATAAAATATTGTCTTTAATTGAACCATAAAAAATAAAAACATCTTGTTGCACATGGCCGATAGAATTACGTAAAGAGTAGATGTCATATTCTTTAATATCGCGATCATCAAATAAGATTTGTCCACTGTTTAAGTCATAGAAACGAGGGATAAGTTTGGAAATAGTTGATTTTCCGACTCCGGTTTCACCAATTAATCCAATTTTTTGCCCTGGTTTAATGTGAAGATTAAAGTTCTTTAAGACATCTTCGCGCCCTTCTTCATAAGCAAAAGATGCATCAATAAACTTGATATCTCCTCTTGGGGAGGTTAATTTTATTGCATCTGGATTAGATTTAATGTTTGGAGTTAGATTCATAATGTGGTAGAACTTTTCGAATCCAGATATACCTTGTTGAATTTGTTGAATCATTGAAAGTAATCGATTTATCGGTCTAGTTAAGAAGTTAATATATAGGAAATATTGGATTAAATCAAGTGGGTCTAAATCAGCGAAAATAACGAATAAACTACCACTAACAAGAAGAGTTAGATTGGTAATTTGAGCGAAAAACTCATTGCCGGCACTGAAGAATCCTAGTTGGTAATAGGCATCTCCCCAACTTTCTTCATAAGACTTATTGATTTTACCGAATTTTTTTAATTGATAGTTTTCATTGTTGTAAGATTTGGTTAATCTGATTCCTTCAATATTGCTTTCAATTTGACTGTTGAGTTCACCATGAGTAGTTCTTACTACTCGAAAACTATTAAGCATCTTTTTTCGTCTGTTAACCGCAAATATAATCTGAATTAAAATAACGCCAAAGATTATTAGGGTTAAATAAAGATTAGTAAAGGCCAAAATGGTAAAACTACCGATAAGCATAACAGAACTGATGAAGGCATCCTCAGGGACATGATGGCTCATTTCAGATATATCATGGAGATGATTGGTCAGATTGCTCATCAAGACTCCAGTTTTATTCTCATCAAAGAATTGAAAATCTAATTCTTGATATTTTTTAAATAGATCAAAACGCATATCTCGTTCAATTCTTGCTCCCATTTTGTGGCCCCAATAACCAACCACAAAGGATAAGAAAGCCCTTATTAGATAAGCTATTAACAATACCCCAGCAAAGATAAACACTTCGCGGTATTTTCCCTCAGGGAGATATTCTTTTAGAATGGTGTTGGTTGCAGTGGGGAAGATTAGATCTATAATAGCGATGATAAAGGCACAAATCATATCGATAATAAATAGGTGCCGGTGATTATAATAATAACTAGCGAATTTTTTAAACATTTTATAATACCTCTTTCTAAGTGATGTCTATAAAATTAATTATACAATAAAATTATTAATCAAACAAGTTATTAATTTTTCTAATAATAGGCATAAATTTAATTTGAAATCATATAATATATATACGAAACAGTAAAAAAAGTTTAGTTTAACAGATTATAAAATGTGGTATTAGTTGACATTTTGGTTAAAAGTATGATATAATAAGTAAGATGAATAAGACTAACTGGGTGAGACTTGTTTCTCACTCTTTTATATGGATATGGATGGTAATAAAATGAACAAATTAGAAAATCAAATTTATGAAATTGCTGGTGAGATTGCAAAAGATCTCAATTTAGAAATCGTTAGTGTTGAAGATGTGCGTGAACATGGGATGCGCATTATTAGAGTAATTGCTGATAAAGAAACCGGATTAACTATGGAAGATTCAGTTGCTTTAAATGAAGCATTATCAGATAAACTTGATGAATTAGATCCAATCGAAGGTCAGTATTATTTAGAAGTTTCTTCCCCGGGGATTGAACGTGAATTAACAACTGACAAAGATATCTATCGAGCAATTGGTAAAAAGGTCTATATTAAGACTTATGAAAAGATTGCTAAAGAAAAAGAATTTATCGGTATCTTGGTTGATTTTGATGGTGAGACATTAAGTGTTGATGCTAAGATTAAGCAATTTACCAAAAACGTTCAAATCCAAAAGTCACAAATAGCAAAAATTCGTTTATCAGTATAGGAGGGAAATCAGTGGTACGAAAAACCTTTTATGAATCTCTGGAACAAGTTGCTGAAGAACGGGGATTACAAGTTGAAGATGTATTAACATCTGTCGAAAATGCTTTAGTTAAAGCTTGTAAACACGTGGGTTATGATGGTGATATTCATGTCGAATTTGAGCCAGAGAAAAGTAGAATAAAAATAATTGAACAAAAAATGATCGTTGAAGAAATTGATGAAGAAGAAGAGCAAGCACAAATTACGCTAGCTGATGCCCTTAAGGAAAAAGGGAATGCCAAAGTAGGAGCAGTAATTAAAAGAGAAATTAAATTTGAAGAGTTGCCTCGTAAAGCAGCTCGACAATTCTATCAAGTGTTTACTCAAGGATTAACTGAATTAGAACGTAAAAAACAATATGAATTTTTTAAAGAACGAGAGAATGAAATTATTACTGCTCGTATTAAAAAAGTAACTGATGAAGCAGTTTATTTAAGCCTTGGACTTAATGTTGATACATATATGCCAAGAAAAGAAGCTATCGATGGTGAGCCTTTAATTGAAGGAACTGATATAACTGTATATATATCAAAAGTTGAAGAAGGAACCAAGGGCCCCAAAATATTTGTATCACGAGTTCATCGTGACATTGTGAAACGACTATTTGAATTATACATTCCTGAAGTAAGTAGTGGTGTCGTTGAAATAATGGCTATTGCCCGTGATGCTGGCAGAAGAACCAAAGTTGGCGTTTTATCCAATGATGAAAATGTTGATCCAAAAGGAGCATGTGTTGGTATTCAAGGTGCTCGGATTAAACAAATTAACAATGCTTTAAATAATGAGCGAATTGATATATTTACCTGGAAGAATAATCCGGTTGACTTGATTGCTGAGGCATTAACCCCAGCGCAAGTAATTAGTGTTATAGCTGATGAAAAAACTAAAACTTCTACCGTTATTGTTCCGGATACTCAGTTTTCACTAGCAATCGGAAAGGGCGGACAAAATGCACGTTTAGCATCTCAAGCCACCGGTTGGAAGATTGATATTAAAGATGAAACAACGGCTCGAAGTGAAAATATTGAATATGAACCTAATGTTAGTATGTACTAGTAGGAGGGATATTCTTGAACAGAGTAAAAAAAGTTCCATTGCGAAAATGTATTGTTACTAATGAGCGTTATCCCAAAATGGAAATGTTTCGTGTGGTTCGTGACCCAAACGGAGAAGTAGTTATTGACCCTACTGGAAAAATGAACGGGCATGGAGCATATATATCAAAATCCCTTTCAGCAATCAATACTGCTAAAAAGAAAAAAGCATTAGATAGACATTTAGAGGTGCCAGTACCAGAGGCAATTTATGATCGATTAATCGAACTATTAAAGGAGTCAAATGAAACAAAATAAAGTACTCGGATTATTAGGATTAGCTACGAGAGCTAATAAGATTGTTGCTGGTACGGACCAAGTTCTTAATGCACTGAAAAGTAAAAGTCTGAAAATGGTCTTTTTAGCAAATGATGTATCAGAAAAAACTTTTGATAAAATCAACAGAAAATGTTATTTTTATCATATTCCCTTACATATAAAATTTAACACAAACGAATTATCGCATGCCACAGGTAAGCCGGGAAGAAAAATAATAGGAATTACCGATGACAATTTTTATCAAGCGATAATGAATGAATTAGAAAGAGGTGACCTCTATGAAGGTTAAAGAATTGGCGGAAATATTTCGGGAAGATATTGAGGAGTTAATAAAATTATTAGATAATGTTGGTGTGAAAGCAGATGCTGAAACTAATATCGATAAAGATATTGAAAAGAAGCTCGCAAAAAGATATAATGTACCATACCCATTTAAAAAATCAAAACCAAAAGTTGATCAAAAGCAAACGGAAAAACCTCAACCAACTCCTCAACCACAACAACCAGTAAAACCACAAAGGTCATCCGAAAAGCAATCAACTAAACCAAGTAAACCAGCTCCTCAACCAACTTCAAAACCGGCGCCTAAAGCAACAAAGCCAGAAAGTTCAAAACCTGAACCTAAGCAACCAAAAGTAGAAACTAAAAAACCAGTAACTAGACCAAAATTCGAAGATGATATTGTTGTACCAAAAGTTGACGAAGAAACTCTAAGAAAATATGAACATTTCCTTGAAGATGATGAATATAATATTACTCGTGAAAAAGGAAAGAAAAAGGGAGCACAAGATCGTAGTGCTGATACTGGTGAGTATCGTCGTCGAAACGTTAAGATCAAACGCAATAAAAATGAAAGAAGAACTAGTAACGTTCCAAAAGCACAAGAGTTTGATCAAAAGACAATTTACTATGAAAAAGGTATGACAACAATTGAAGTTGCTGAAGCTTTAGGTATTAGTGTTACTGAATTAGTTAAAAAACTTTTCTTATCACTTCAAGTGATGGCAACAGCAACCCAAATATTAGATCGCGATATTATTGAATTAGTAGCGATGGAGTATGGTTTTGAAGTAAAGGATAAAGTGTTTACTGACTTAACAAGATTTGAAAAAATTGAAATTATTGATGATGAAGAAGAATTAGTGTCACGTCCTCCAGTAGTCACCATTATGGGACACGTTGACCACGGAAAGACTACTCTCCTTGATACAATTCGCCACAGTCGAGTTGTTAAAGGTGAGGCTGGTGGAATTACTCAACATATCGGTGCTTATCAAGTGAATAAAGATGGTCAAATCATTACGTTCATTGATACTCCAGGACACGCGGCCTTTACCGAAATGCGCGCTCGTGGTGCTCAAATTACCGATATCGTTATTTTAGTAGTCGCTGCTGATGATGGCGTTATGCCTCAAACTAAAGAAGCTATTGAACACGCTCAAGCAGCCAAAGTTCCAATCATAGTAGCAATCAATAAAATGGATAAACCAGGAGTTAATCCAGATCGAATAAAACAAGAACTTACTCAATTTAACTTGATACCAGAAGAGTGGGGCGGAAGTACTATCTTTGTTAATCTTTCTGCTCTTACCGGTGATGGTGTTGATGAGCTGCTAGAAATGATTATCTTAGTAAGTGAACTTGAACAATATCGCGCTAATCCAAATCGTCTTGGTGTGGGAACAGTTATTGAGGCAAAACTCGATAAGGGGCGAGGCCCAGTGGCTACCCTATTAGTTCAAAATGGTACAATTAAAATTGGTGACCCAATTGTAGTTGGAACAACCTACGGTAAGATTAGAGCAATGCATGATGAAAACGGAAATCTTGTTAAAGCAGCCGGTCCATCAAAACCAGTCGAAGTAACTGGTATTGAACAAGTACCAAACGCTGGTGAACGTTTCATCGTCTTAGAAGATGAAAAGAGTGCTCGTAGTATCGCTGATGAGAGAGCATACCGTAAGTTTAATGAAGAAAAAGGTGTTGGAAAACCAATATCTTTAACTGAATTATTTAAAAACCAAAAAGATGATTCGATTAAAGAACTAAATCTAATTATTAAATGTGACGTTCAAGGCTCAATCGAAGCGATAAAAGGCGTTCTAGGTAAAATTGATATTGAAGGTACTAATATCAATTTCGTTAGTGCCCGAGTTGGTGCTATTACTGAAACCGATATTAACCTGGCCCTTGTTTCTAATGCGATCGTAATTGGATTCAATATTCGCCCAATGGCCAATATTGCTGATTTAGCTAAAGAAAAAGGGGTAGAAATCAGACTTTATGATGTTATCTATAAACTCCAAGAAGATATTGAAAAAGCCTTAAAAGGTATGCTTGATCCAGTCTATGAAGAAAAGGTCATTGGTCAGGCTGAAGTTAGAGAAATCTTTAAGGTTAGTCGAATTGGTACCATTGGTGGTTGTTATGTAACCAGTGGACACATTACACGTAACAGTGGTGTTCGTTTGATTAGAGATGGCAAGGTCATTTATACTGGAAATCTTTCCACTCTCAAACGATTCAAAGATGATGTTCGTGAAGTTAGAGCAGGATATGAGTGCGGCTTAACAATTGAAAACTATAATGATATTAAACAAGGAGACGTAATTGAAGCATTCATCATGGAAGAAGTAGAGCGTGATTAATTAAATATTTAATCACAAGATTTAGTTGTAAAAAGAAAAAAAGTAAAAGAGGTGATCCCGATGGCATATCGCCAAGAAAGATTAGAAAAAATTATTGAAAGGGAGCTTAATACAATCTTACTTACATCTGCTAAAGACGATCGATTACGATTTGTTTTAGTTTCAAAGGTTTCCTTAACAAAAGACTTCTCAATCGCTACGGTGTATTATCGGATTCAAGGAACTCCTGAACAAATTGAAGCAACGAAAAAAATACTAGAAGAAGCAAAGGGATATCTTAGAACTGAATTAAGTCAACGAATTGATTTAAGAAAGACACCAGAGTTAAGATTTAAAGAAGATCACTCAATTGAATACGGAGAAAGAATCGAAAGTATCTTAAAAGATATATATAAAGATCAATAGTAATCAAAGGTTAGGTTTTTAAAATCTAACCTTTTTTTGAATTTGGTGAAGAGAAAATCAGTATATCTGTTGTCCCAATTTTTAGGACGAAAAGTCTTATCAAAAAAATTTAGTTTTCATTGCCTAGTTATTGATAATATTTTTTTAAAATGATATAATTTTACTAAGATATAATATATATCTATAAAAAAAGGAGAAAATGAAATGAGAAAAAATTTTAAATTTTTTTTACTATTGACAGCTTTGTTTGTATTAGTTGGTTGTACCAAGACTTTAGATACTCCAACTAATGTTAGAATTTCTGACGATGTTGTACACTGGGATCAAGTAAAAGAGGCCACTGGTTATGTCGTAAAAGTGGGGGTAAACGAACACTCGACTACTACCAATAGTTTTGATTTAAAGACCTTAACTTTAGACACAGGTACTTATCAAATTAGTGTCAAAGCAACGGGTAAGGACAAAAAAGATTCTAAGTTTTCTGGCCCAGTAAGTTATGTTGTGGATGCTACTACCAATAAACTTGAAACTCCTGCAAATCTAGTTATCACTGACGGGGTTTTGACATGGAATCAAGTAACGGGAGCTAATGCTTACCTAGTAAGTGTAAATGGCGTTCAAGTTAGAACCCAACAACCATCAATTGATGTAGCTGACTTTGTTATTAAAATTGGTAACTATCCAGTTACGGTTATTGCTGTTGGAAATGGAACAGTAGAAAACTCTGAACCAGCACAAGTTACCCTAAATTTCAATCAAAATTTACTAACTTTAAAAACTAATGAACTTATTAACATCATGTTAGAACCTTATGGTTGGGTCATTGGCATGAAAGCATCTGATTTTGATCTTTCCGACGAATATGAATATTATTTAGAAGTTGTTGCACGTAATCAAGAATTAGTTGAAGAATTTATTAAAGAAGAAATCGTCCTTAATACATTCAAAAAGGCTCAAGAAATAATTGTAGAAATTCAAGAAAGCGATGAACCATATGAACTAATTAAACAAGTACTTCAAAATTTTGATTCATACGGAATATCAACTGATCAATTAGCAAGTCTTCTTTTAATAGCCAATAAACAATCACTAACTAGTTGGTTTGACAACTATGAAGATATGATTGCTTTTTATGAACAAAGAATCCTTGAAAAGGAAGAAAGAATTGATCTAATAAGTGAAAACTATAACTCCCTACTCGATGATTTACAATACTTTGTTAATAATATTGATGGATCAGTTATAGATTATGTACAATTATATCAAGAATATCGCGGCATCATTCTTACCAATTTCAACTTGATTGAAATTAATCCTTATGAATATTATATTTATTATGATTTTAAAGAACTTGTCGATTTTATTACTCGTTTATATAGTGCCCAATATATGCTAGATTTAGAATATGGAAAAGGTGAAGATGCCCTTCCACATAATATTGAATACTTTGAACAATTAATCAGTGAAGTTAATATGGATATTATAAAAAAACTAGAATTGTTTGAAGAAAACCAATTAGATTTACAAGATTTTGTCCAAGATCTTGGTGAGAAGTATTATCAAATCTTAGTATATCGTGATGCACATCCTGATCTAGTTAATTTGATTAATGATGTAACTCTTTTCTTTAGTGACCATATTGAAAATGAACTTTATTATCTAATTGATATTAGCCAAAGAAATGCTGAAATAGCAGACTTGCAACAATCAATCTTAGACTATGAAGCCAATTACGCTCAAAATCAATTAATGTTATCAATTTTAGATCATAAAAACATCAAAGAATTAATGAAGATGAATATCAATCAAATGTTAGTATTAATTGATGAATTGAATTGGGAACTAATTGAAGCTTTCATTGAAACGCTTGATGAAGAAGAACCACCAGCCCCTGCTTTCTTAGCTGAGGTTGTTCAAGAAGCAGCACGCTTATTAAGAATTGCCACTGATTATGATCAAGGTGAATATGTGGATTTAGCCTTAACAGTATTATTATCAGTTATGCCTGAGATTACTGAAGATCAACAACTTGCAATTAGATCATTAGCGGCTCATTCATTACCAGCAGTAACCGATGTGCTAATCTCAGTAATCGAAAATATTGATGAAAGTGCCATCACAAAATTATTTACTTTAATAGAAATTGATCAAAATGATGATAGTAAGGTAGAAGACAAAGAATCGTTCTTTGTTAATCCTGATTTCATTATCGTGCTTGCTGATATGTATAATAGTGTATTAGCTCAAGAACTATTAGAATTAGTGACAGAGTTAGAAACAGCTTATGAGTCAATTGCGGTATTATATCCAGGAATTCCTGAATTTGATTTTGAAACAATTAAAACTCAATTAACCGAAATCAATGCAATTATTGCTGAAGTTGCTGGCTATCAAATAATTGAAGTAGGTTATTATACTGCTAGCCAATTAGAAAAAATGATTGAAGCAGTGACTAAAATTATGGAATTTGCTGAAATATTTGGAGTGCCAGCTCCAGCCCCTTTTCCAGTATAATACATATATTACTAATCCCACTTAGGTGAAATCCCCTTAGTGGGATTTTTTATTTACTTAATTTGATAAATACGAATATAATATAATTGGGAGTTGATTTTATGATTGAGGAGTTTTCTAACTATGTAATGATCGCTTTAATGGCCTTAGGGGGTTTGGCTTTCACGGTATCCGTGATTACTCAAGTTATTAAAGGAACAACATTACTAAAAAAAATTCCAACTGATATTATTGTTATAGTTATATCGATTGCGTTAACCGTAACCACATATTTTATTATTGCTGATTATTATAGTATTCCAACCATCTGGTATGGGGTGGTTGCGGCGGTAGTCTCAGGCTTTTTTGTTGCCTTTATAGCCACTTATGGTTGGACAAAATTTCACGACTTGTGGGTACGTTTTAAAAAGTAATCCAATAAAGGTCTAAAATTTCTTTAGGCCTTTTTTAAAATAAAATGTAACAAAAATATTAGTTAGTGATAAAATATTATTAAAAGGTTTGAATTGATATTTCAAAAACAATGTGATATACTAATTTAAGGTGATTTGATGGCTGGAATAAGTATTCGTGATAAATTGAAACTAGTTCCTAAAAAGCCTGGTTGTTATTTAATGTATAATGCCAAAGGCGAAGTAATATATGTCGGTAAGGCTAAAATTCTTGCCAATCGATTAAAGAGTTATTTTACGGGTTCACATGATGCTAAAACAACTCGTATGGTAATGGATATTGATACATTTGAATATATTATTACTTCTAGTGAATTAGAAGCATTTATTTTAGAATTGAATTTAATAAAGGAACATCGTCCACGCTATAATATTATGTTGATGGACGATAAGTCCTATCCATATATATATATAACGGATGAAGAACATCCGCGGATCTTAACTACAAGATCGCATAAAAATCCCAAGGGAAAACTCTTTGGTCCTTATCCCAATGCAAAAGCAGCAAAGGAAACGGTGGAATTATTAAATAAGGTTTTTCCTCTTAGAAAATGTCGACATCTCCCCAAAAAGGAATGTTTATATTATAGTATGGGACAATGTATTGCCCCTTGTATCCATAAGATTGAAACAACTGATTATGAACCATATATTCAAAGTATTACCCGTATTCTAAATGGTAATGATAGTGAATTAGTAGAACTACTAGAAGAAAAGATGGTTAGTGCCGCAGAAAACTTAGAGTTTGAACGTGCTATTGAATATCGAGAAATGGTTCAAAACTTAAAAGAAACAATCGCAAAACAAAAGATTGTAATGAGAGATCAAGTGACTCGTGATATTGTAGGTTTCGCTTATAAAGATGATATTATTAGCATTCAAATTTTCCACATGCGTGCAGGTAAGATTGTTAAAAGCAGTAGTGATGTTTTTGACATCCACGGCGATCCGGAAGAAACCTTTACCGATTTAATTGTTCAATTTTACAAATTGGGTAATCACTTGCTTCCAAAAGAAATATTAATCCCTTATGTGGAAAATAAAGATGTATTAAGTAAGGTCTTAGATACCAAAGTTATTGTTCCAATTAAGGGTGACAAGAAAAAATTAGTGGATCTAGTTTGTGAAAATGCTCAAAATAATTTAGAACAATTGAAAAAAGAACGAATGATAAAAGCGTTAAGGACAGTAAAACCACTAGAGGAATTAGCAAAAATTCTTGATATAGAATATCCAGGTCATATTGAAATCTTTGATAACTCAAATCTGCAAGGTCAACACGCTGTTAGTGCGATGGTTGTTTATCGTGATGGTAAACCGTATAAAAAGGATTATCGAAAATTTAGAATAAAAACGGTCGAAGGTGCTGATGATTATCACACAATGCAAGAAGTTATTAAGCGTCGTTATTCACGGGTAATAAGAGAAAACCTACCCCAACCAGATTTGATTATTGTTGATGGAGGAACCCCACAAGTCATTAGTGCCCAAAAAATGCTTGATGAACTTGGCTTAGAAACTATTCCTGTAATGGGATTGGCTAAAGATGAACGTCATAAAACACGAGCCATCATAAATAGTGACCTTGAAGAAATAACAATTGATAAAAAATCTAACCTCTTTTTGCTATTAGAGGCAATGCAGAATGAAGTGCATCGTTTCGCGATTACATTTCATCGACAAGTCAGATCAAAGACTGCTTTAGAATCTGCCCTTGATAATATTAAAGGCATTGGAAAGCAACGCAAACAAATTCTTATGAAAAACTTTGACAATATCGAAGATATCAAAAAGTCAAGTCATCAAAAATTAGCTGCCCTCGGTTTTCCTCCCCAGGTTATATCAAATTTAATGTGTGCTTTAAATGGTAGTGACCAAGAATCAAATGGTAGCATACAATAAAGTGATAGATTATGGGGGAATAAGTATGCAAAGTCGAAGATTTTTAACAGTTCGCGAACGAGAAATATTTGAACTTTTAATAAAAAATAATGATACTGATGAAATAGCAGAAAAGTTAGGCATTAGTTCCAAAACCGTTCGCAATCACATTTCCAATGTAATTCAAAAACTCGGGGTAAAAGGACGCAGTCAAGCCATTTTGGAATTAATTAAAATGAAAGAACTAGAACTTAAGCAAGATCGCAGATAGGAATGATTAAATGCATTTGGTATACGGAAGGGTGCGAAAAGTACACCCCAAAGCAAGAATATTCGAAATCCTAAAACGTAACAAAATTGAATATTACTATCTTTCACGTAGCCAAATGAAAAAATTTAACTCGTATCTTCAAGAAGGGCTATTTGTTTACTTTAATGTTAGTGACGAGTTAGTTCTTCGTGGGAAATATAGAGCTTACGAAATTATTAACTTCGTAAAGTTGATTAGGCACCGAAAAAGAAAACCAGTGGTTTTCTTTGATCTTTCTACTATTAAACGAGGAGTTTCTAAAATAGTTAATCGTCCTCAATACCGAATGTTTTTAGACATGGAATTTACGATGCCACCGTATAATTATGACTCGGGGCAACCATTTGCATCAGAAGTCATTCAGTATGGATATTATCTTGAAGATGAGTCGGGAGCTGTAATTGATAGTAATAGTGCTTTATTGAAACCGGTCAATAAAATAGGATTAAATGATCGCACATTTAGCTTCTTGTCACTAAAAAGAAGTGATTTTAAAAAAGCAAAAAGTTTCAAATCCTTTTATGATGACTTAAAAGAAGTCATCGAAACATATAATCCTACGATATATGTTTGGGGAAAAAACGATATTTTTGTTTTAGAAAAAAGCTATGAATTACATAAATTAGAGCCACTCACCCACCGAGATAGTTTTGTTAACTTAATGCAAATAATTAAAAACTATTTCAATATCCGTAATGATATCGGTCTCTTCAATGCTCTTGGTATGTTCCATAACAAGAAGGAAATTGCTGAGCAAGAACATGATGCTCTTAATGATGCGATGGTAACATTAATGGTATTCCATGCTTTTAAAGATTATATAAATAAACATCGAAGTTTAAAAGGAAACCTAACAGAATAGGTTTCCTTATATTATTTAATATTAGTAACAAAAATTAAAAAATCACCTCAATCATTGAATGGGGTGATTTTGTTAAACCTATATAATGAAGATCAATGGAACTATAATAGGTTTTCTTTCAGTCTTTTCATATATATATTGGGATAATTTATATGTGACTTTTTGTTTAATTTGAGGTAGGTTTAATATTTTATAACCAGCTAATACTTCGGTAAAAATATCAGTTGCTTTGTTTTTTATTTCATTGGCTAAATCTTCAGATTGTTTTAGATATATAAATCCACGTGATACCATTGTTGTTGGAGCTAACATTTGACGATTTTTATCAATGGTAAAGATGATTGATATTAGACCTTCATCTGCTAAATATTTACGTTCTTTTAAAATGTTACTAGCGACGTCGCTTAGTGATGAATCAATATAAACTTCAGAAGTATCAATTGCTTGGCGAGTAACGGTTGGTCCCTTTTTAGTAAACTTAACAACATCGCCATTATCTAACACAAAACAGTTTTCTTTCTTCATTCCAGTTTGAACAGCAATCTCAGAATGTTTTTTGAGCATTGAATATTCGCCGTGAATTGGAATGAAATATTGTGGTTTGGTTAGAGAGAGCATTAGTTTCAACTCTTCTTGGGAAGCATGTCCCGTAGTATGAGTGTCGGTTAATGGGCTGTTTTTGATTATGTTTGCGCCGGCCTTGTATAACTTATTAATGGTACGATTAATAAATTGTTCGTTGCCTGGAATTGGTGAACTTGAGAATACCACGGTATCTCCTGGCATTAATTTAATTTGTTTATGTGTTCCATTAGCAATCCTTGAAAGGGCAGCTAATGGTTCTCCTTGTGAACCGGTACATAAAATGGTTAGTTTATCTTGAGGGAAATTATCAACTTCACGTTGACTAATAATAGTTCCTTTTGGAACATTGATATATTTTAATTTTGTTGCAACATCAATGTTTTTCTCCATACTTCGGCCAAAGACAACTACTTTTCGTTTGGCTCTAGCACTCGCTTCAATTATTTGTTGAACACGAAACACGTTTGAAGCAAAGGTTGCGATAATAACTCGTCCTTTTAATTGACTAACAATATTATTAATCGATTGACCAATCTTTTTTTCTGAAGCTGAAAAGTGTTCAATTCCAGCATTGGTGCTATCGGCGAGTAAACATAATACCCCTTCTTCACCGTACTTAGCCATCTTATAATAATCTGCTTTTTTACCAACTGGGGTAAAGTCAAATTTGAAATCACCTGTATGGATGATATAGCCTAATTCAGTTTTAATTGCGATCCCAAAAGAATCCGGGATGCTGTGATTTGTTCTAAAAAAAGATACTTTAAAATTCTTAAAGTTATATTCGGAATCATTTTCGTAAGGAATAAAATTTACATTTAATCCTTTGTGCTCGCTGATTTTATTTTCGATAAGACCAAGAGCTAAACCAGAAGCATACACTGCCGGTATTTTAACTTTCTTTAGTAAAAATGGTATACCACCAATGTGATCCTCGTGGCCGTGGGTAATGAAAAGACCAATAATCTTCTCTTCATTTTCAATTAAGTATTGGAAGTTGGGAATAATATAATCGACACCGAGTGCTTCTCCATCAGCAAACAAGATTCCTGCGTCGATAATCATTATTTCATCATTCACTTCCACAACATACATATTCATACCGACTGCGCCCAAGCCGCCTAAAGCAAAAATTTTAATGTCGGGAGACTTTTTTCGCGCTCGTTGTTTTAAATATTCTAAATGTTTCATAATGTTATCCTTTCTATTGTTATTACTCTCTTTTTTTATTATAACCCAAAAATGAGGGTCTGAAAAGAAATAAGTTAATATTATTGTATTATTATCCTTGTAATAATATTTTTATTCGTTATAATTATACTAATAGCATTTTACTAAGCTATGAAGGAGTTTGATATATATGAAGACTTTTGACCCTAATCGCAAACTAGTGTTTCTAGATGTTGATGGAACCCTTTTTGATCATAAATCAGGAGAGATTCCAGCATCAGCAATTAAAGGCCTTCAAAAGCTGCGTGAACGTGGTGACACCGATATTGTGATTGCAACGGGAAGATCACCGTTTATGATAGACCATCTTGATTCGATTAAAGATTTAATCAAAGCTTATGTATTACTTAATGGTCAATACGTTTTATATAATGATGAAGTCATTTATGAAAAAGTAATGCCAGTAAGCGAAGTTAAAAAACTTGCGAATAAGGCTAAAGAATTAAATGTTGTCTTTGGCTTTGTTGGAAAAGACCACGGTTATATTACTGGCTTTAATGATATTGTCCAAAGATGCTTTAAAACTTTCAACTTAGAAAAGGTAAAAGTCTTAGAAAAAGACTTTAACTATCACGTACCAGTGTTTGCTGGGTGGTTATTTACTAGTTATGAAACTATAATGGATATTAAAGCCGACCTTAGCCAATTCGATTATTTGCCTTGGGGAGAATATGGTTGTGATGTAGTCATGAAGGGTCTCTCCAAGCAAGATGGTATATCAAAACTAATTGAAGAGTTAGGGGCTAACCCTAAGAACACGTATGCTTTTGGTGACTCAGAAAATGATATCTTAATGTTTAAGGGATGTGCAATTTCGGTTGCGATGGGGAATGGTAAAGATATCGTAAAACAAGCAGCCACTATGGTTACTGATACCATTGAAAATGATGGATTGTATAAAGCATTTGTGAAATGTGGGTTAATTGATTAGAAAAAAGGACTTGGTGAAAAGTCCTTATTTTTCTTCTTCGGCTCGCTTAAATCTAACCGGTGTTGAATTTTCAGGCACATTCAATGGGAAATCTTTGTTTATGCGGTCGACAAACAAGATTCCATTTAGGTGGTCATACTCGTGTTGAAAAACAATCGCAATATAATCTTTAAGGCGAAGAGTTACTTCCTTAACCTCACCATTTTCATATAGGTAGGTTTTGACTGTAACTTTTCGTGGCCGATGCACTAAACCAACAACTTCCCGATCAACTGATAAACAACCCTCACCCCCAGGTAAGTAAGTTAGTTCATCAGAATAACTAATGATTTTTGGATTAATCATCATGTAGTGATGTAATTGATTATTTTCATCATAATCGCGCATCACTAGCATTCGTTTAAGGATATTGATTTGGTTTGCAGCAAGCCCACAAGCACCACGTAATCCGTACTTTTCACTTATTTCAGGATCAATACTATTCAATATATATTCATTCATTTTAATTAGCGTTTGTTCATCTTCTACGCTTAATGGTAGTTTGACTTCTTGGGCCTTTGTCTTTAAAACTTCGGCTCCTTCACGCACAATATCATTCATTAAAATCATATTATCTTAACTCCTTGTATTATATTATTATACCGTAGTCTAGCATTTATTTCAAATTTTATGCAACCCAAAGGTCAATAACAAAAAGAAAAGGGGTGCTTCCCCTTCTATTTAAGTGCTATTAGAAGCAACGTGTACACCCAATAATCACTAATAATATGAATAATACTAGGATTAATGCGTATCCGTAGCCTGTTCCGCCTGTTTGACAACAGCCGTAATTAAATCCATAGTTTGGTTGACAGCACATATGCGTCCCTCCTTCTCTTTCAATCTACTTTATTATATGTGGTGTCATTTTCAATGGCTATGCTTTAACCTATCTTTTAGAGTTTTTAACACAATTTGTGATATAATATTAATGGTGATTTTTATGAAGGAAATTAATTATCCAATTGATTATGATATGTTTACTACTACTGAAATTGTTAAAATTATCAACTTTTATAATTTAATTTTAAAGGCTGATAAATATTCAGATGAGGTAATAAAAAAGGCATATCAAGAGTATCGAAACATTATTAACAGTATTGCCTTAGAGAAAAGATATGATGCACTATTCTTTAAAGAGACAGGTGTTTCTATTTATCGTACGGTTCATCGAAATCAGTAGCTTTTAAAGTCCTCGGTTTCAAATTCACTGCGAATACCAAGATAATTTTCTAAACGAATGACGCGTCTCAATAATTCATTGATGAGTCGTCGGTTTTCTTGAATCTCAGTTCGTAATCGTACGATATCATAACCCCCGGGTGGAATTACAGGGGATTGGCCCGGTCCCATTAGGTTGGGATCAAAGCCACCAGCTGGATGAAAAAAAGGCGGTTGCATTTGACGCTTTTTACTAAACATTTAATCACTCCTTTTCATTATAGTTTATGTTTTTAACTACTTTTGGTGCTACTAATATTTATAAAGAAATATTAGTCACCTTTTAAGGGCGTTTATAATAAATTATAATAGGAGTGAGATAAATGGCTAGTCGAATGGATGCATTTAGAGATTTTGTTAGTCGCTATCCCAAACTACGCGATGATGTAGTAAGCGGTAAAAGAACATGGCAAAGTATTTATGAAGATTGGGTTATTATGGGAGAAAGTAGTGATATTTGGCGGAATTATGAAGGTTCTTCGAGTAATAAAAGCGGGGGCGAAGATTTAATATCAGTAGAAGGTATTAAAAAAATCTTAGGTTATATTAAAAAAGTAAATCCCGATTCAATTTCGAAAACTTTAAATACAGTTCAAAAGATCCTCCAAGTAACCCAAGGTTTTAGCGGATATAAAACTAACAAATATAATAATTTTAATTCGGGGTATAATAGTTGGTGGGATTAATGGATTATACTATTCTTGAAAAATTATATCAAAATGAACCAATACTAAGGTATCTAAGATATAATCCTAAGTGGTATATTCCCCTTAACCAAAATCCCGAATCTTATAAAGACTTTGAAAAAGAAGCAAAAACAAATCTAAAACTAACAACAGCTGATAAAATTGAGAACCTAAAAAACCAAATCAACTTCATTAACAGTATGATTAAATACATTAATAATTCTTAAGCAACTGTCAAGTATAAATGCTTGACAGTTGTTTATAATAATGGTATAATACATTCATATAATATAGGAGGTAAAAATTATGGCAGTAAAGTTAAGATCACAAAGAATGGGATCAAAGAAACGTCCATTCTATCGGGTTGTAGCCGCTGACTCAAGAAGCCCTCGTGATGGTCGCTTCCTCGAAATCATTGGAACATATAATCCTATTGCTGAGTCTGATTCAATTAAAATTGATGAAGAAAAAGCTTTAAAATGGTTAAGTTTAGGAGCTCAACCATCTGATACAGTGCGCTCCCTATTGTCTAAGGCCGGAATCTTAGAAAAGTTTAACCAACAAAAGAAAAATAAGTAGGTAACGTAATGGCCAATGTAAATTATGAAAAATTGGTTACCGAACTGGTAAAACCAATAACGTCACATCCGAATGATGTAATTACCAAAACTCTTTCTGAAAGTAATAATGTAGTTACCCTTCAAGTTTTGGTTCATCCGGAAGATTTAGGGCGAGTCATTGGTAAAAAAGGTCGGGTAGCCAATGCTATTCGGACAATAGCGTATGCGGCTGCCATCCGTCAAAATAAACGATTAGCAATCGAAATAGATTCATATGAATGATTTTAAAACCTTCTTCAAAGAGGGTTTTTTATTTGTTAATGATTAGTAATATTCTTGACATTGGGACAAATAAAGAGTATAATATGAATATATGAGCATATATTCAAATGTGAGGTTATTGAAGTGGAAGTTAACAATAATTATAAGAATAAAAATATAGAAAAATTAGCCAATATGTTTAGTATTCTTGGAGACAATACCAGGCTCCAAATTGTAACTTTGCTTATGCACCGAGATGCTAATGTTGGAGAAATCGCTAGTGAATTAAATATGACTCAGTCAGCAATTTCTCATCAACTTCGAATCTTGCGAGATGCCCAAATATTAAAAAATTCTAAAATTGGAAGAAAAGTAATATATAGTATTAATGATGATCATGTGATGACAATCATTAATGAGGGCTTAAAACATATGGCTCATTAGATAATTAATTAGCATTCAACCTCTACTAATTAAAAATAACTAATCATTTAATGAGAGGAAAATTTATATGGATATAAAAACATATCAAGTTCAACGTGTTGTTAATAAGAAAAATTATCGTCGAATTGAAAGTCAACTTAAGAAGTTACCTTTTGTTGAACTTGCGCGAATTGATAAAACCAAAGGGATCTTACATTTAGAGTTAAAAGAAAAACCAGTGGGTTTTGAAGAAAGTATTTTAAAAGTAATTAATAGATATGAAAAGAAGGCTATCATTACTGAAGATATAAGTCAAGAACTTTATCGAAAAGTACTGTTCTTAAAAGATTTAGACTGTGCCCATTGTGCAGATAAGATTGAAAAAGAAGCTAAGAATACTTTCAATTATGAAAAACTGACAGTGGATTTTGCGACAAGTAGATTTATTATTGAAACCAAAGACAAAGAATTATTTGATAATATAAATGATGAAGTAAAAAAGATTGTTAAAAAGATTGATCCGCATGCTGAAGTAATGGATCAAGAAGAAGGCAAGCGGATAGTTCAAGAAGAGGAATCTTTAAATATTGGAACTAAAGGAATCATCTTATTTATTGCTGGTTTTGCTTTAGTTGTCTTGGCTGAGGTATTTCGTTTAACCTTTAAAGATTCAATTTTTAATGATAACAAATTAATCTTCTTCTTTATATATCTTATAAGCTTTGGTCTTGTCGGTTATCCAGTAATTATTAAATCGGTAAAAAATTTATTCTCGGGTCAAATCTTTGATGAGAATTTCTTGATGACGATTGCTGGGATTGCGGCTTTTACTATTAGTTATTATGAAGAAGCAGTCTTTATTATGATCTTTTATCAAATTGGTGATCTCCTTCAAAGTAGGGCGGTCAATCATTCGCGCCGGTCAATTCAAGAGTTATTATCAATCGAGTCGAGAAATGCCAATGTTATTATTAATGGTGAAATCACTCCGGTTGATGTTGATGGTGTCCTAGTTGGTGATATAATTGTCGTTAAGACAGGAGAAATAATTCCTTTAGATGGGACTATTCAAAGTGGTAAGACTTATTTAGATACTAAAGCAATTACTGGTGAAAGTAAATATACTTCAGTAAAAACTGGTGATACAGTTTACTCTGGTTCAATTAATATGGGGCCTGTCATAGAAGTATCAGTTACTAAAATTCACCGCGAATCCACCGTATCGAAAATTCTTGATTTAGTCGAAAATGCGAATTCATCAAAAAGCAAAACAGAAAACTTTATTACTAGGTTTGCCCGTTATTACACTCCAATTGTGGTGGCTTTAGCTTTCTTTATCGGTTTAATATGGCCGATTATCTATCACTTTGTTTTCGGTAAAGACGTTAACTTTACTAATAGTGTCCACACCGCTATGGTCTTCTTAGTTATTTCATGTCCGTGTGCCCTCGTTATTTCTATTCCTCTTGGATTCTTTGGAGGAATTGGATCGGCCAGTAAACAAGGTATCCTTGTTAAGGGCAGCAACTACTTGGAAGCACTTCACAATGTTGAAACTGTTGTTTTTGATAAAACGGGGACGCTAACAAAGGGCGAGTTTGGAATCACCGAAGTAGAAGCCATAGCTAGCACAACTACTCCAGAAGAAATCAAACAATTAATTGCCTATGCAGAATACTATTCAAGTCATCCAATCGGAATGTCAATTGTTGAAAACTTTGGGAAAGACAATATCTTCAAAGAAATTATTGAGGACTTTAGTGAATATAGTGGTCGAGGCGTTCGAGCCACTATCAATGGTGATCGTATATTAGTTGGTAATGCTCGTTTGATGACTGAAAATAAAATTGATTTTATTCCGGTTGAAAAACCAGGTGTGGTCTCTTATGTAGCCCGTAACAAAGTGTATCTTGGATATGCAGTTATCGGTGATAAAATTCGTGAAGAGGCAGCGGCTGTTATTCAAAAGTTACGAAAACAGGGAATTAATAAAGTGGCTTTACTAACTGGTGATAATAAAACAGTTGGTGATTATGTCGCTAATGCTCTTGATATCGATATCGTTTACTCCGATTTATTACCAGACCAAAAGGTTGAAAAGTTTAATGAATTAATTGAAAAAGACGAAAAGAAACGTGGTCGCACCATATATGTTGGTGATGGTGTTAATGACGCACCAGTTATCAGCAAAGCTGATGTTGGAATCGCGATGGGAGCAACTGGCTCTGATGCAGCAATCGCGTTAGCTGATGTTGTAATCATGAGTGATAACTTGGAAAAAATAAATACCGCTATTGATATAGCCCGCTTTACACGAAGAGTGGTTACCCAAAATATCGTATTTTCGATTGCGGTTAAGGTAATATTCTTGTTAGTTAGTTTGATTGGATCAATTACTACATGGCAAGCAATTTTCGCAGATGTGGGAGTATCGCTAATCGCAATCCTTAACGCTTCAAGAATTATTCGTCGATATCGTATTAAAAATCAAAAAGAAAAACTAGGTATTTCATCTAATACTGAAGAATAAAACTCATAACAAAAAATATAATGTAAAAAACCTCACTGGCTTTTTTGATGTTAGTGAGGTTTTCTTCTATCATTTAAATATCTTACATATATGTGAAACATCAGTAGATTAGATTTTGAATAACTTTGGATTTAATTGCTGTAGGACTGACAGACTATTTTTTAGTCATATTCTTTCATTTTTTGACTAAATGTAATATAATTATTAATAATAATGGTGGTGAGAAAAATGGAATTTATCGAAATTGGAAAAATAATAAAAACACATGCTTTAAAAGGTGAATTGAGTGTTGCATCAAATAGTGACTTCATTGAAGAAAGATTCAAGGTTGGCGCCACACTTTATGTTAAACAAAATGGAATAATGAAAGAACTTGAAATTACTTCAGTTCGCTTTCATCAAAATAATATCTTAATAACTGTCAATAATTTGAATGATATTAATTTGGTAACTCATCTGGTTGGACTTACTCTTTATGTTAATCGTGATCAACTACCAGAGTTAGCAGAAAATGAATATTATTATTCAGATTTAATAGGTTTAGAAGTTTATGCAACAACCAATGAGTATATTGGAAAAATTACTGATGTTTTAGAGTACCCTCATGGTAGCATTTTAGAAATATACAATGAAGATAAAAAGATCTTAATACCTTTTGTTGATGCCTTTGTTAAAGATATCAAGGATGGAAAAGTAATGGTTGAATTAATCGAGGGATTAGTATGATTACCTTTGACATTTTAACTTTATTTCCTGAGATGTTGGAAGGCGTCATCAATAGTTCAATTATTAAAAGAGCTATTGAAAGTGGAAAAATAAAAGTAAACTTAATTAATTTCCGCGAATTCTCTAAGAATAAACATCAACAAGTTGATGATTATGCCTATGGTGGTGGGGCTGGAATGTTGATTAGTGTGGTTCCTATTTATGACGCTTTAATAAGTATTGATGGTTATCAAAAAGCTCATAAAATAATCACCAGCCCAAGTGGAAGAACCTTTAATCAAAAGGTTGCTGAAGAATTGGCTGAACATGATCATATTATTATCATTTGTGGCCATTATGAAGGAATTGATGAACGTATTTATCATTATGTTGATGATGATATTTCAATTGGTGATTATGTCTTAACTGGTGGTGAAATCCCAGCTATGACTATCCTTGATGCAGTGGCTCGCTTAGTTCCTGATGTTATTGCGAGTGATTCGATAAAAAATGAGTCATTTACAATGGGGCTTTTAGAATACCCGCAATATACAAGACCAGCTGTTTTTAATGATTTGGCTGTGCCTGAGGTATTACTTTCTGGTCATCATGAAAATATCCGAAAATATCAACGCTATGAAGCATTAAAGAAAACATATTTAAAACGACCAGATCTATTGGAAAAAGCAGAACTTAGCGAAGAAGACTTAAAAATGTTAGCTGAAATAAAAGGTGAACGATGGACCAAGTCCAAAAAGTAATAACTATTATTCTATTAGTATTACTGCTAGTCAGTTGTCAAAAGCAGCGTTTTGAAGATTATAATGAAAAGAGTTTTCAGGACTTTGTTGATAAAATCTTGATGGCTGCCGATAATCAAATCAGACCTGCGGCTATGATTGATTTAAGAGCTAGTGGTGATGAAGAGGACCCAACCAGTGATACCTATATTAATGGTCACATTGAATACTTTATTAATTACGATTACAATTCTTTAGGGAAGGATAATTTTCTTAAAATAATCAATTATCGCTACCCCAAGAATACCCACATCTTCTTAATTGATGGTGATGGTTCAATATCAAATTTGGTATCTAATATCTTAAAAGAACAAGGTTATCAATATATATATTATTATACTGACGGTTATCAAAGTTTGATTGAAAGAGCTAAAGATCAGTTACCAATTGCAACGGGTAACTGTGATTGTTAGGAGTGAAACAGTGAAAAAATTTCTCTTTATTTTATTTGCTTTCTTAGGAGCGATTCTAATTTATTTCATATTAACAACATACGTAATGATGGATGCATCAAGCAGTCTTTCCAATTCATTTTTGAAAAAGGGCAATGAGACTGGTGACTATCTAGAATATTTGCAACTTTCATATGATTATAATAAAAAGATTGATAATGATTCAATCCCTAGTAACGTCAAACTTTATCAGACCGTTAATTATGATTATGATAATAAGATATATATATATCGCTATTTTGTTTTCGTCTCAGACTTAAAACAAGAATCGATTATTGATGATCCAGAAAACACTAATAAGATTCCTCATATCAAGGTGTTCTTAATAACTGAAGGTGAGGATGAAATGATCTATTACTCGGCTGAAGATGAGAAAGTCGTTGGTACTGAAGAAGCTCCAGAATTAGAATTTGATTGGGAAAACCTCAACTACATTTACTTTAGTTTTGTCATTAAAAGAAATAGTGATTATCGAATCGATCTATTAACCAACAGTGGAAATGTATATAAAACAATGAGTTTTACCCATCAAGGGTCAGATCGTACGGAAACAATGACAAGAGAAGAGTACAAAGAACTTTTTGACCAAATAGAAGGTTATACTAAGAAGTTTGATTCTGATCTCTTTTATAACTACTTGAATAAACATATGAAATCATATATTGTCTGGTTAGGAATGGGCTTTTACTTACTTTTTATGGTTGGACTATATTACTTATTCTTTGGTAAAGCCCGCGTAAAATTTAAGAAAAAGAATGTAGATTTTGAATAATATCTCCCTCATGGGAGGTATTTTTTTTAGTCTTATATTGGTACTTTTAGTGAATATAATGTAATGAATAAAAAAGATAGGAGCGAAAAATGTGATTGAATTTGAAAAGTACCAAGCAGCCGGAAATGATTTTATTATTATTAATAACATGAACAAAGAGTATGATTATTTAAATGATCTTGCGATTAGTGTTTGTGATCGACACTATGGAGTAGGGGCTGATGGTTTAATAGTTTTGGAACAATCAGAGATTGGAGACGCTAAGATGCTCTATTTCAATAGTGATGGTAGCAGTGCCCCAATGTGTGGTAATGGTATACGGTGTTTTGCTATGTATCTTTATGATCATAAAATATTAACTTCCCCCACTATGAATATTGAAACGCTAGCGGGAATAGTTGAAGTCAAATTATTAATAAATGACAAGCAAATAGAACAAATAAAGGTTAATTTAGGAAAACCGGAGTACCTATTAAAGGATGATTTAAGTAAACCCAAATTAACCGACATTGTCATTTGTGGTCAGATATTTAAAGGTACTGTTCTAAAACTTAAAGTATTGCATACTGTTGTTTTGATTAATAAGTTTAATACTGAGGATGTTTTAAAATATGGCCCCCAAATAGAGAACTATTTCAGTGAAAAATCTAATGTTAATTTTGTAGAGGTTTTAAATTCTAATAGTATTAAAGTAATAACGTGGGAAAAGGGAGCAGGACTAACAAAAGCTTGTGGAACAGGCGCTGCCGCAAGCGCCATCATAGCAGCAGAACTAAAAAATATAACACTCCCAACAAAAGTCATTATGCCAGGAGGAGAAGTATTGGTAGATGCAAAAAGAGACGGGGTCTATTTGACGGGAACGGCTTATAAAGTTTGTGAAGGTATATATATGAAATGGGGATGGAATAAATGAAAAAAATAGCCATTGTTGGCTGTACCGGTTTGGTCGGTCAAATGCTACTAAAGGTGTTGGAAGAAAGAGATTTTCCGATCAGTGAACTTTATTTAATGGCTTCAAGTAAGTCTGAGGGATTGATCATGACCTTTAAAAATCGTGACTATAAAGTTGAAGCACTCACTCCTGAAAGTTTTGATCGTGATATTGACATTGCATTTTTTACAACCAGTGCCAAGATCAGTAAAGAATATGTACCGATTGCTGCGAGGAAAGGGATAACTGTTATTGATAATAGTAGCGCTTGGAGGAGAGAAAATGCCGTTCCTTTGGTGGTACCAGAAGTAAATGGTAGTGACATAAAAAAACATTTAGGAATTATCAGTAATCCAAACTGTAGCACCATCCAAGCAGTAATCCCCCTTAAACCATTGCTAAGGAAATTCGGGATAAAACGGATAGTATTTTCTACCTACCAAGCAGTATCTGGTTCAGGAAAAGATGGGATTATCGACTTTGAAGAAGGCCAAAAAGGAAAACCACCTAAATACTATCCACACCCAATTGTGGATAATTGCATTGCCCAGATTGGTGAATTCGTAATGGCGGGTCCTTATGCCGGTTATACCGAAGAAGAATTAAAAATGATCTTTGAAACGCGTAAGATCCTTCATCGAGAAAGTCTACTGATAACAGCAACAACGGTGCGTGTTCCAATTCCTAATAGCCATTCTATTTCAGTTAATGTGGAACTTAAGTCTCCGTTTACCCTTGAAAAAATCAAAGCATTATGGGAGAAACAACCGGGTTTAGTTATGGTTGATGATTACAAATATCAACTTTATCCAACCCCTTTAATGGCTACTGGTACTGATGCTGTTTATGTCGGAAGGTTACGCCGTGACTATAGTGTGCAACACGGGATTAACTTTTGGGTGGTTGCTGATAACTTGCGAAAAGGAGCCGCTACCAATGCGGTTCAGATTGCTGAGATTTTAATAAAGGAGCAAAAAAACAATGATATTTAAAGGTTCTGGTGTAGCTTTAGTAACTCCATTTACTAACGACAAAGTCGATTATCATAAGTTAGAAAGATTAATTGAGTGGCATCTTGACATGGGGACCGATGCGCTTGTTGTTGTGGGTACCACCGGAGAAGCAGCCACCCTTTCTCAAAATGAAAGAAAAGAGATTATCAAGTTTACTGTTAAGAAGGTTAAAAAGCAAATCCCGGTGATAGCAGGGACAGGAAATAATAGTACCAGGGTAACGATAGAATTATCAAAAGATGCCGAAGCTGCTGGAGCTGATGGGTTATTAATTGTTACACCTTATTACAATAAACCAACCCAAGAAGGGCTTTATGAGCATTTTAAATTAGTGGCTAAGAATACTTCTCTCCCAATAATTATCTATAATGTTCCAGGTAGAACTAGTGTTAACATCAAACCATATACTGTTTTGAAGCTATCACAAATCAAAAATATAGTTGGAATTAAAGAAGCAAGTGGTGATATTGGTCAGGTTGCTGAGATAGCATCGCTTTGCCCAAAAGGCTTTGCAATCTATTCAGGTAATGATGATCAGATTGTACCCATCCTTTCCTTAGGTGGGATGGGAGTCATCTCAGTGCTTGCTAATATACTTCCTAAGGAAGTTCATAATATTTGTATAAACTATTTTGAAGGAAAAACAAAAGAAGCTGCTGAAAAGCAACTTGCCTCAATAGATTTAATTAAGGCCCTGTTTATTGAAACCAATCCAATTCCCATCAAAGCAGCAATGAATCTTATGGGTATGGATGTTGGTTCGGTCCGTTTACCATTGACCAAGATGAGCGAACATAATGAAAATGTATTAAAGAATGCCATGAAAGAAATGGGGCTTATAGATGATTAAAGTTATCATTTATGGTTGCAATGGGAAAATGGGGCAAGTGCTAACAAATGTATTAAAAGATAACAAAGACTTTAATGTTATCGCTGGAATCGATCGTACCAGCACTCGTTTTATAAATAACTATCCTGTTTATAATCTACTGACAAAGGTAAGGGGAAATGCTGATGTTATTATTGACTTTTCCCATCCCTCTAATATTTATGACATTTTAGATTATGCAAGTAATAAAAGAATACCAGTGGTTATTGCCACCACTGGTTTTTCTGAAAGTGAATTACAAAAGATCAAAGAGACCTCGGCTATAATTCCCATCTTTCAAGGGTATAACTTCTCATATGGGGTGAGTGTAATTACTAAGGTGCTACTACTATTTAAAGAGTTATTAAATGATTATGATATTGAAATTGTGGAGAGTCATCACCGCTATAAAGTTGATGCTCCAAGTGGGACCGCTTTGTTGTTTGCGGGGGTGATTAATGATGATAATAACTATCGATATATATATGATCGAACCAAGAGTCAATCAAGAGACAAAAGAGAAATTGGTATCTCCGCCATTAGAGGCGGTACTATCCCAGGAACCCATACAATTATGTTTGCGGGAGAGGATGAATTAATAGAAATAAAACATACCGCTTTTTCCAAGAGAATATTCGCCATAGGAGCCCTGAAAGCAGCGAAATTTATCGTCAAGCAAACATCCGGAATGTATGGAATGCATGATTTATTACAAACAAAGGAGTGAAAGTGTGAGAAGAGTAGATCCTTTTGAACTAGCATCCTATATAAAAAAGGCACCGAAGGTTACTCCTGTTAAGGCCTATTTTCAAGGAAATATGGAAAAGATTGATTTCAAAGATTTGAAAGTATTTGGTGAAGGACCGTTTCGTATAATATTTGGAGAATATAAAGAAGTAAAAGAAATCATAGATAATTATCATGAAGATATATATTATTATGAAATAGAAAGTGATCGTAGAAACTCTGCTATTCCACTGCTAAAAATAAAAGAACTCGATGCCCGGATTGAACCAGGAGCTATTATTCGTGATCAAGTAATCATCGAGAACAAGGTAATAGTTATGATGGGGGCGGTAATAAATATTGGCGCCCATATTAAAGAAAAAACTATGATCGATATGAATGCAGTGGTGGGAGCCAGGGCTCAAATTGGAGCCAATTGTCATATCGGAGCCGGAGCGGTGATTGCTGGGGTGTTGGAGCCACCAAGCAAGACTCCAGTTATCATCGAAGATAATGTAATGATTGGTGCTAATGCTGTTGTCTTAGAAGGTGTCAAGGTGGGAAAGGGGGCTGTAGTAGCAGCCGGAGCAGTTGTTATCAGTGATGTTGAACCAAACATGGTAGTTGCTGGTCAACCAGCAAAACCAATCAAAATAAAAGATCAAAAAACAATTGACAAGACAACTCTGCTTGATGAATTACGTTAATGAGGTTAATATTTATTAACCTTTTTTATTATATACCTTGACAGCTTAGGTATGTTTATCATATAATATACCTAGGTAGAATAGGTA
>FZPS01000016.1_pt202 | contig 42144 bp, 35 predicted proteins | sample 1817821 | NCBI WGS metagenome assembly FZPS01 (sample SAMEA104158645, study PRJEB21678) | metagenome | place: Germany | collected 2015-04-21 | reverse complement strand
ACCCACCACCACCCGCCCACCCCCGCCACCCGGCGCGAGTTACCACCAGTAGTTGACGGTGTAGGTCAGAATGGCTTCCTCGTCGGCGGGAACAGATACGCGAAACTCAACGGTATGGGAATCCACTTTCGTGTAGGCCAGGCTGGGGTTTATAATGCGCCAGTTGGCGGCGCGAATCAGCGGCTCAATGACGCGTATTTCCACATCGGCGGTTTCCTTGCGGTTGCGGAGTTTTATCTCAAAGGTTTCCGTCATGCGCTTGCCGGTGCCGTCCACGTAGAAGTCCACGCGCTTGCGCTCGCCGACCAAATCGAAGGCGTTGCCCATTTCCAGCTTCAGGCATTCGTTTTTCGGCAGGTGGTCTATTTGATTTTCACCGGTGAATTCACGGCGGCCGTCCACATCCGTGCGATAGAGGCGCATCCGGCCCTTGGGCAGCGGAACGCCGAGGGCGTTCGTTTCGCTGTTGGATATTTCAATGCGCACGCCGACTTTTTTGCTGTCGGTGATGCCAAAGTCGGGGTCGTAGTTGACGCCGCCCTGATAGGCCCAATGGATGAGCGGATTATAAACGTAATAGCGCTGGCCCTTGACGCCGGACGCGCGCAGAAATTCAACTTGCTTGAGTTCGTTGTTCCGAATCTGAACCTCACGCGGCAGCGTATAAAGATGGAATTCGTCAAATGCCCGTTCCGACGGCATCTCGGCAGGGGCCATTGCCGACCTGAGGCGCATGCCGGGCAAGCGGTCATACCCCATTACTTCCCGCCGCACTTTTTGCACGTCGCCGGCAATCAGTTTGACGGAGGCATCCTCAAAATCCTTTCCGGTTTTGTTGTTCAGCGAAATCCAACCGGAGAGGTCAAAAGTGTCGTCGCCTTCCGCGGGCATGACGAGGTTATAGGTGGCTTCCCAGCTCATGCCTTCCGTGATGTAGGCCACTTCGATGGGGCAAGCGCCCGTCTTTTGCGTGGCAAGTTGCCAAACCAGCGCGGGCTTGAGGAACGCGTTGGGGTCTATGCCTTCAAAGGTGGGCCGCCCCGGCAGGCTGAAGCGAACGACGCCGCCCATCTCCACGATGGGCTGCTCGGCTCCGCCGCCGGGAATATAGCCGCTGCGAATCAGTTTGCCGGTGTGTTCCTTGACGGTGCCATCCGGGCGAGTCTCCTCGAAGCGCACGTTTTGGCCTTCCAACTGGTATAGCAGGAGGCCTTCGGTGAGCGGATCGTTCACGAAGCTTTGCTCCAAAATCTGGAGGCCAAACGGTTTCGGGGACAGCTCGCGGAGCATGACGGAGTCGGGCTCCAACTGGCGCGACATGTCGCTCACGCGCACTTCGCAAACGCCTTCCTGCAACTCCAGCGTGCGCTCTTCTTTGACGGTGGCGAAGCCGTTGTTATAAATGGTGACTTGCGGCCCCGCCGCCCACGCCACCGCCGCCGTCAACGAAATCACCCCAAAAACCATTGCCCACGTTTTCATGCTCTGTCTCCTGTGCGGTTCGCTTTCTTTTTACATCGGTTGGCCGGCGCGTTCAACCTTTCCGGGTTGGGGATTTAGGGATAAGCGCCGGGGAAATGAAGGCCGGTGTCTTCGGGCAGGCCGCAGATGATGTTCATGTTCTGCAGGGCGTTGCTGGCCTGGCCTTTCATCAGGTTGTCAATGTGGGCCACCACGCGCAGGCGGCGGGTGCGTTCATCCACATCAATCGTGAGGTTGCAGTAATTCGTGCCGCGCACATGGGCGGTGCCGATGGCGGCTTTGGAGTCGTAGAGGCGGACAAACGAATTGGCACGGTGATAGTCCTGATAGGCGGCCTGCACATCGGCCAAATGAATGCCGTCGCGAAGGGTGCCGTAGAGGGTGCTGAGGATGCCGCGGCAAACGGGTACGACCTGAGCGGTGAATGTCACCGGCACGGCTTCGCCGGCGATGGCCCCAAGCATGCGCTCGACTTCCATGACGTGCTGATGCCCGCTGAGGCGATAGGCCTGCATGTTTTCGTAGCGCGCGGGAAAATGATGAATGGGCGTGGCTTTTTTCCCAGCGCCGGAAACGCCGGTTTTGCAGTCGCAAATCAAGCTGTCGAAGGTCACCAGTTTGGCGGCAACGGCGGGGGCCAGCCCCATCAGGCAGCTCATGGCGAAACAGCCCGGATTGCCGACCAAGCGCTGGTCGGCGGCATAGGCGCTGCGGTTCAATTCGGGCAGGCCATACACCGTTTGCGGCAGCAGTTCGGGCGCTTTGTGAACGGGGTCGCGCCCGATGCGGCGAGCATATTCAGCGTAATCGTCGGCGCTGTTGAAGCGGAAGTCGCCGGAGTAATCAATGACACGCGCGCCCTTGGCGAGTTCAGCGGGAGCCTGCACCATGCCGACGCCATCCGGCGTGGAGAAGAAAACCACATCCGCGGGTTCCTGCGCGGCAGGATCGTCGGGCGTGTAAATGGGCAAATCGCAAAAGCCCTTGAGGTGCGGATATAAATCGCTCATGGGCATGCCGGTTTCCGTGGCGGCCACCAGCGTTTGAATTTCGGCCTGCGGGTGACGCAAGAGCAATTCCACAATCCCCACCCCGCCATAGCCTCCGCAACCGACAACTTTTACTTTAATCATGGCTTTTATTCCTCCTCCGCGTTTCAAAATGGAATCCAGTTTTGGCCGGGCTTCATGGCGGCAATCGCCGCCGCCAGCAGGTCCACGGTAGCATCCAAATCCTTGACGGCAATAATTTCCACGGGCGTGTGCATGTAGCGCAAGGGAATGCTGACCAGAGCCGCCGCGACACCGGCGCGCGTGATTTGAATGGGGTCGGCATCGGTCGGCGTGGCGCGGCCGTCCGCGACCACTTGCACCGGAATTTTCTTGCGGGTGGCCGTCTTGCGCAAGTGGTCGTATAAAACGGGATTGATGTTCGCGCCGCGCGCCAAAACCGGCCCGCCGCCCAGCGTGACCCGCCCTTCGCGTTTTTCGGCGGCATCCATCATGGGATGGTCCGTGGCGTGGGTGACATCAATGGCAATGCCGACATCCGGCGCGATGCCAAAAGCGGACGTGGTCGCGCCGCGACTGCCGATTTCTTCCTGAACCGTGCCGACGGCGTGGACTTCGGCCGCAAAAGACAGCCGCGCCAGCGCGCGCGCCGTTTCCAGCACCACAAACGCCCCCGCGCGGTCGTCAAACGCCCGCCCCACCAGCCGGCCGTTGGGCAATTCCATTACGCCCTGATCCAGCACCATGGGGTCGCCAACCGACACCATCTTCTCGGCCTCCGCCTTGTTTTTCGCGCCAATGTCCACCCACAAATCGCTCAACGGCGTAACTTTGTTGCGGTCGTCGGGCTTTTGCACATGAATGGGCACTTTGCCAATGACGCCCGGCACAAGCCCTTGGGCCGTCCGAATGGTCACGCGCTGACCTTGCGGAATCTGCGGGTCCCAGCCGCCGATGGGGGCCACCCACAGAAACCCCTTGGCATCAATCAGCGTCACGATGAACCCGATTTCGTCATAGTGCCCGGCCAGCATCACGCGCGGCGAGCCGCCGGGATTCAGGACAATCGCCGTGTTGCCGTGAACATCGGTGCGAATATCGCCGGCAAATTGCGCGGCTTCTTCGCGAAAGATGCGAACGGCATCTTGCTCATAGCCGGAGGGCGAAACAGCGCCCATCAGGCGCTTCAGAAAATTCATGCTTTTCGGTTTCATGTCAGCATCCTTCCCGAATTTAGGGTGGTCGGGTAGCCAAATTGGGATTTAACAACTTGGAGGGGGGCGGCGCAATGGCTTGTTTGGGACGCGCCGGTGGCGGAGGCGTCGGCAATTTGGGCGGCGCGGCAACAGCCACTTCCGGCGGCGGACTTGGCGCGGCGGGCGGCGGCGATTGCGGCGCGGGCGACGCAACAACGGGCGCAACGGCGGGCGCGGGCGGCGGTGCCTCCACCACGGGCGTCGGAACAGCCGCAACCGGCGACGGCACAACCGACGCCACGGAAACCACGGGAGCCGGAGTGACTGGTTGCGCCGGAACTGGCGCCGGAGTGGGCGCCGGCGTCGGCGCTGGCGTCGGCGCTGGGGCCGGAGCAACTGGCGCGCGAGCAACCGCCGGCGCAGGCACATCAGCCGGCTTTTGAATGAGCGGCGCGCCCAGCTCCACCTTCGCGCGATTGACAGTCGCAAAATAGCCCAAGATGCCCTGGGCAATCCCCTGCGCCAGCGTCTGGCGATAAGACGGCGTGGACAACCGTTGCTCATCCTGAGCGTTGGACAGGAAACCGCATTCAATCAAGGCCGCGGGCATTGCGGAGTTGCGCAGAACAACAAACCGCGCCCGCTTCAGACCACGGTCTTCCGCCCGCGTGATGTTCACCATGGACCGCTGCAACTGGTTCCCCAACACCGTGTTGGAGTGGTTGAATTGATTGTTGGGCACGGCCGGATATTTGCCGGTCAATTTGGATTCCGCCGTGGGCGGATAATGCTCCGCTGGCGTCACATAGGTTTCAATGCCTTGCACCGAGCGGGAACTCGTGGAATTCATGTGAATGCTGATGAATACATCCCCGCCGCCGCGCGCCGCCAAAAAGGGGCGGTCGGTCAGCTCCCAGAACCGATCCGTATCGCGCGTCATGACGACGCGCACACCGGCGGCTGCAAGCTGCGCCTTGACGCGCAAGGCAATATCGAGCGTCAGGTCCTTTTCCTGTATTCCACTGCGGCCAATCGCACCCGGGTCTTTGCCGCCGTGGCCGGCATCCAATACCACCGTGCGGGTTCCCCGCGCGCCAAGATACGCGGAGGGGCGCACAAGCGGGTCTATCACAAATTGCGCATCCGCATCGCTGAGCATCCAGCGGCCCCGAATCAGCGTGACCGGCGCATGCAGCCACACGCGGCTGCCATTGACCACGGCCGTGCGGCTGTCGCCGGCGAATTGCAAATGGGTGTATTTGCCGGTGATGAACAAATTTTTGCCGCCGGGCGCGGTGAGCGGCAAACCGTACATGTTCGCCAGGTCTTTCAGAGCCACGTAGCGGCGGCCGCGGTGTACTTCCGCCTTGAGGGTTCGCACCTGCGCCAGGGCTGAACCCGTGACCGCCAGCAACAGGCAGAAAACCAGGCAAAAGAGCCCGCCGTTGGAGCGTTTGGGATACATGAAGCGGACACGATAAAGCATCCGTTCGGGGAAGGCAATCTTTCATGCCTTCAACCGCCGCGCGGACGCCGCGCACAATGCGCTATTCCGCCGCGAAAGGTTCCGTGTCCGTGCTGCCGTCGGCCTTCTTGACCAACAGCTCGATTTTTTTCTCTACCTCATTCAATTTCGAAGAGCAAAGTTTGACCAGTTTCTGGCCCTCCTCGAAGGCCGCCACCATCTTTTCGAGGCCCAGTTTGCCGCTTTCCATCTCCTCGGCGATTTTCTCCAAGCGCTCCAGCGATTTCTCGAAACTCGGGGTCTTTTCGGTTTTTTCCGCCATGTTGGTCTCCTTCCGCCGCTTCCACGGTGGACAACACCGTGCCATCGGCCAATTCCGTTTCCAGTTGGGTTCCGGGCGGGGCCTCCGCCGCCGTCCGTAAAATTCGTCCGTCGCTCAAACGGGTCAAGCTGTAGCCACGCGCCAGCACGCCCTTGGGATTCAGCAGGCGCAATTGCGCTTCGCAATGCTTGAGCGTCTGCCGGGCATCCGTGATTTGCAAACGCGTGGCGCGTTCCATGCGCTGGGCGGCGGCCATCGTGCGCTGGCGCACCAGTTGCGGCAACCCGGCCAGCGCATTTTGAAGCCGTACCGCCAGAAAATCCACCCGCTGTTGCGCCTGTTCCACCACTTGCAAGGGCGTGCGCAGTCCGGGGATTCGCGCCGCGCGGTCCAGCCGATTACGCCACCCCAGCGTTGCGGCATGCGCCCCCATCACCAGCCGCCGGCGCAAATCGGCAATTTTTCTCTCCAATTCCGCCTTGCCCTGCACCACCATTTCGGCGGCCGCGCTCGGGGTGGGCGCGCGCACATCCGCAACAAAGTCGGATAGCGTCCAGTCAATTTCGTGCCCCACGGCGGAAATCACGGGAATGGCGGAACGCGCAATCGCACGCACAACGATTTCCTCGTTGAAACACCACAAATCCTCCAAACTGCCCCCGCCCCGGCCCACGATAAGCACATCCACGCCCCCGCGCTGATTCATCTCGTCAATCGCCGCGGCAATTTCTTCGGCGGCGCCCGCGCCCTGCACCCGCACGGGCGCAATCACCACATGCAAATTGGCATAGCGCCGATCCAGCACCTGCAAAATATCGCGGATGGCCGCCCCCGTCGGGGAAGTCACCACGCCGACATGCTGCGGCAGCGCCGGCAAAGGCCGCTTGCGGTCGGCATCAAACAGCCCTTCCGCCGCCAATTTTTTCTTGAGCGCCTCCAGACGCTGCATCAATTCGCCGACGCCCGCCAGCTCCAGCTTGCGCAAGGAAATCTGATACTCGCCCAGCGTTTCATAAACGGTGATTTGCCCGAACCCGCGCACCTTTTGGCCATTCTCCACGGGAAATTTCACCGTGGAAAATGAGCCCCGGAACATCACGGCGCGCAACTGGCAGGCCTCATCCTTCAACGTGAAATACACATGCCCCGACGAGGGCCGCCGCAAGTTGGAAATTTCCCCTTCCACCCATACGCTGCCGAAGGAGCCCTCCAACACGCCCTTAATCTGGCGCGTTAATTCAGAGATTTTCCAAACGCGCGGCGCGGATGGCGTCTCTATCCCGTCCAGCACATCATCCGGCAACCGGCTCATGCCCTCACCACACCACCGGGGCGTAAAGCTCCTGCAATTGCTCCGGCGTGTAATCCGGCGAAATCATCTCCAAACGCCCCACCTTCAGGCGGGAGCGCGTGCCGTTCTCGAAGTCGCGGATTTCCATGTCGCCAATCATATACACTTGCCGCAACTTGCGCACCGCGAGAACTTCAAACCGCTTGATGGCTCGCCCGTCGCGCCAGGCTTCGCCGCGCACCACCGCGCCATAAGCCGGCGCCACCCATAGCCGCACCTCCGACCAGCCGCTTTCATATTCCGGCGGACAGTCCAGAGCGATAATCTGGCATTCCCAGCGATTCGCCACCTTTTCCGAGCCAATAATGCGCGGATGCTCCCACCAGAAAAAAGAAAAACTCAACTCCATCCAGCTCACGCCGGTGCCAGCAATGGACGCAAACAAATCCGGCAGCGGCGCGGATTCCGGCGGATCGCCCGTGGCGTATGAAAAGTCCGCCTGCGCCCCGCCCAGCGTGATGCTCATTTCGTCGCGAACAGAGCCAAACGCATCCAAAATCCGATAGCGCGCCACGCTCCCGTCGTCCGTGCGCGTCAACTGGGCTTCCGCGCTCACCGTTTTCAGCGGCCGCCCGGAGCTGTCCAAAAGCCGCAAAGAAGCATCCAGCGAGAGCGGCACGTCCGGCAGAGAATGCCGAACCTGCTCCATCAGCCGGAGCGCCTCTGCATCGCCCGTCGCCCAAGCCGGAGCGACGCTCCCAAGGCACAACGCGACGACAAAGACTCTCCAGATTCGCCCTTTCTTTTTCATGGCTCGCATCCTATTCCACCCCACGGCTCGCTTCAATGGTTTTCCGCGAAACGCGCGCTCCCCTCGCCCAAGCGCGCCCAAAAGGATTCAAAATTTTTCCGAGCCATACCGTTGCGGCGGCGCGGCATCGGCGGCGGTCGGCGGCGGCAAATCATCCAGCGGCTGGGGCGGGCCGGTCCGGCGGAATAATTGGCTCCACTGCGCGGCGCTCACCACCACCCCCGCCAAAAGCGCCATGCAAGCCAACACCCACAGCGCCAGCAAAAGCGCGGTGGGGTCCGTCGGATACCCCTCGTTGGCGTCCACAACCGCCCCGGAAATCAAGCCCACGAGACTGAACACCAGCAAAACCATTTGCGTTTGCCGACAGATGAAATAGGCGGTCGTGGCATAAGGCGCGGCCTGCGCGTTCGGCCCCGAACGCTCGCGCAAAATACGGCCCACCGGATACAGCACCAGCAGTAGCGCCAGCATCAGCGGCGGCCATATCCCGGCCAACTCAATCACCCACTCGCCAAAAACCAGCCAAAGCAATATCGGGCCGAGAATCACGAACAGATAGCGAATCAAGAAATGCGTGGTGGAATATCCGCGCAGATAGCGCCCCCGCGAACGCTTCCAACGCAGCGCCAACACCCCCATGCCGGCCAGCGTAAGCCCCAGCCCCGCCCACAAGCCCGGACTCGGCCAATCCGGTAGGCCCGCCGCCATGAGCAACAGCGCAATCCCCAGTGGCAGCAGACCAATCGCCAGCGTCAGACGCAGCTCCACATCCGCCAGGCGCGCATCCGCCGACAACCCGGGAAACCATGGCGCGCGCGCGGTCATTTTCTCCAAAACGCCGGCATGAAGATGGCCAGCAGCGTGTACAATTCCAGACGTCCGGCCAGCATGAGCCCGGTCAAAATCACCTGTCCGCCGCCCGGAATGGCCGCATAGTTGCCCGTGGGGCCCACGCCGCCAAAACCCGGCCCGACGTTGCCCATGCAGGCAATGGCCGCCGAGCCAGCCGTGGCCATGTCCGGCACAAACGGTATCAGCGCAAACATGCCGACCAGCATCACGAGCACATACAGCAGGATGAAACCCAAAATGGAGCGGAGCAAATCATCCTCGATGAACTTTTTGCCCAGCTTGACGCGAATGACCGCCTGCGGCTGCATGAACAGGCGAATTTCACGCGCAAGGGCCTTGCCCATCACCTGAATGCGGCTCACCTTCAGCGCACCCGTCGTCGAACCGGCACATCCGCCCATCAGCATCAGCAAAATCAACATGGGATGCAACACCAGCGGCCATGCGCCATAATCGGCTGTGCAAAAACCGGTGGTGGTCATGATACTCGCGCAAGTGAACGCGGCATCCCGAAAAGGCGTCCCCCAGCCCGCGCCGACGCCCCCCGGCGCGCCATGCAACACCCATGTTCCAATCAACGCGCACAGCAAAAAGACGCCGATGAAAAACCGAACTTCCGAATCCCGCCACCACGCCAGCCAATCGCCGCGCAACACCCGGAAATGCAACGCGAAGTTCATCCCGCCCAACAGCATGAAAATCGTCAGCACCGCTTCGATATATCCGCTATGAAAGGCCGCAATGCTCGCGGTGCGCGTGGAAAAACCGCCCGTTGATATCGTGGAAAACGAATGGCAAACCGAGTCAAACCAATTCATCCCGCCCAGGCGCAACAAGCCAATGAGCAGAACGGTCAAAATCATATAAACACCCCAGAGAATTTTGGCGGTGGCCGCCATGCGCGGCTCAATCCGGTCTTTGGATGGCCCCGGCATTTCCGCGCGATAAAGCTGCATGCCGCCAGCCCCCGCGAACGGCAAAATCGCCACCACCAAAACCAACACCCCCATACCGCCTAGCAGGTGCGTGATGGCCCGCCACAACAGCAGACCTCGGGGCACATCCTCCAGCACGGGAATAACGGTGGCGCCCGTCGTCGTCAGCCCGGAAACGGATTCAAACAGCGCCGCCACCGGCGATGCAATCACGCCCGAAAGCACAAACGGCACCGCCCCCGCCACCCCCGCCAGCAACCAGCCAAACGCCACCACCCCCAGGCCGTCCCGGCGCGACAATTCGTGGCGATTGCGCGTCGCCACCCACAGCGCCACGGCCACCACGCCCGTGCCCCCGCCCGCCACTAGCAGCGACCGCCAAGCCGTTGCCGCCTCCCCCAGCAGCCACGAAACCAGCCCGCAGACCGCCATCAGCAAAGCCACCACACCCAGCAACCAAGCAATAACATGAAACACCGGCTTCCAGTTCATGGCCGCGAATTACGCCGTAAAAAAAGAACTCATTTTGTCCAATGTTTCCGGCAGGCAATAAACAACAATATGGTCATCCGCCACCAACACCAAATCTCCAGTGGGCGTCAGCACTTTGCCGCCGCGCAACGCCGTGACAATGATGACACCCTCCGGCACCTTCATGTCCTTGATGGCCTTGCCCGCCCATTTGTGCTTCGCCGACAACTTGACTTCAATCAATTCGCCGGGCAACTGCGCCAGAATCGCCGCCGCCTGAACATCCTTGCCCCGCACAAAATGCAAAATGGAATTAATCATCGCCAAATGCGGGTCCACAATGCGGTCCAGCAAGCGCAACTGATTCACAATGCCGATATATTCCGCCTTGCCCACCTGCGCCGCCGTGAACCGCGCGCCAAATTTCTCCGCCACCAGACAGCCAATGATGTTGTGTTCATCGCTGCCCGTCGCCGCCACATAAGCCATGTCCTCCGCCTCGCCAATGCCCGCCAGCGTTTGCCGGTCCAGCGCATCCCCCTTAATCACCAGCGTCCGGTTCAACACCTCGGAGCACAGCTCCGCCCGCTTGTCATCCTGCTCAATCAGCACAATCTGCATCCGCGTATGCTCCAGCATTCGCGCCAGTTGCAACCCCAGCTCGCCGCCCCCCGCAATCACCACGCGCTCAAAGCGCTTGTGTTCCGGCCACGCCCAGGCCATGAAGTCGCCCACCGCATCCGGCTCCCCCGCAAAATAAACCGCGTCGCCCACCAAAAACGATGTGTCCCCGTGGGGCGTCATGACCGCCCCCCCGCGCACCACCGCCACAAAGCGGATTTTTTGCAGCCATTCCTGCCTCACAAACCGCTTTAGCGAATGACCCAGCAAGGGGCTGTCCATGTGAATCGGCATCCCCACCACCATCACCCGCTCATCCAGCAAATCCGCAACCTCAATGGACCCCGGCAACCGCAAAACGTTATATAGGTCGCGCGCGTATTCATCATACTGGTTCACCAGCAAATCCACGCCCAGCTTCTTGAAATCAATGTGCCGACTGGTCGAATAAGACGACGACGACACCCGCGCCACCGTGCGCTCCACCCCGCGTATCCGCGCGAAAATGCAAGCCAGAATGTTGGTGTCGTCCCTATCAGCCACCGCCACCACCAAATCCGCCCGCTCAACATCGGCCTTTTCCAAAATCGCCGGGTCCGCGCCGTCGCCGACCACCGTCATCAAATCCAAACGCGCATCCAGCGCCGCCAAAGCGTCTGGCTGCGTGTCAATCACGACCACATCGTGGTCGTCCTCGCAAAATTTTTCAGCTAGGTGGGCGCCGGCCTGGCCGCCCCCAATGATTAAAATACGCATAAGGCTCCAAAATATCTGTCTGACGGCCAGTATCCCCCATCCCCCACCTCGATGCAAGATGGAACCCGCCGTCGCAACAACGGATAATTCCACCAGTAGATGGGTCACCCCAGCCGAAAAACAGAAAAACAGCCAGCCATGCCCCAGATGCAAGCCTGCTTCAAAACAAAGTGCAAAAAATACTGGACACAACCAAGCGGTCCCGCCGAACACCCTAGGCGTGCCATCTTGAAACGGAACAGCCTCGGCACGTACACATATCTTTATGAAGGGTTATGTGCCTGTTACTGCTGCCCAACATATTTTTCGCCGTTGACCATCCACCAGTCACGCCAGTGTTGAACATCATCATCACTGTATGTGATACGATGAAGGTCAATATGAGGGGCGGTTGGATCAATGATTATGCGAGACAAAACAATAATTGCAGCATGACGTGGAGCTGGCAATCCAACATCCTCAACAAGCTGTCCATCGCGATCTACTGGACGACCTCCGGGCGAATCATCAAATAATTTTTCTGCAAGTATGACAATCATATCATCGCCCCCAATATCCGCAGCATCCTGAATGGCATGGAATTGATCATAGCGATCTTCACATTGAATACTCGCTATTATTTCTTCTCGTGCAGCAGAATCTCCAAGCATTGCGAGTGATTTCCGAAGTGTTCTTGTGCGCACGGGATTTGTACTAGCACGAAACGCTTCAGCGAGCTGCTCAACTATTTCTTTATTTTCCAATGGGTCTAAATGTTTCGCAATGATTCGTACTGCGTTGAAATCACCTTCCCTTGCTTTCTGAACTAATACGGATTGTTCGTCTTGTGATTTTAATGCCCCTGATGCGAGGGTGGTTACCATAGATGCTCCTAATATCATCAAGACAGCAAAAGTTCGAAATACGAAATGTATCCAATAATTATTTTTCACTAGCATGAGTGCGGGTACGGGAAGGGATATCTCATGAGCTATTGAACCGCTAGGAAATTGGCCTTATTCGTCTCCCACCATCTCCGCCACGTCAGAACATCTTCTTCTGTGTAAAATTTCTTGTCTGCTCCAATCGGCGGGACAGGAGGATCCTCGATTAATGTTGCAAGTTTCAATGCCGCAGCTATTCGAGGCGGACTGACGGCGCAATCGCCAGACTTAGCAATGCCTCCATCCTGTGTCACATACGTTATTCTTCCTCCTGGATTCGGATCGCTCAACATTTCTGCGAGATGATATACCGCCTCCCTATCCGCAAGTTGCGCGACATCTTCCAAGGCATCAGCTTGCTCCGCAAGGATTGGACTTTTCAGCGCCGAGAATAGCTTATCTCTTTCTTCCTTGTCCCCCCGTCGAGCTAACTCGACACGAAGTTTTCGGATCACAGCTCGGTTTTCATGCCCTGATCCAATCAGTGCAATATTTTTTACTAATTCATTTCGAAGGTCAGTTGCTCCAAAACTTCGGAACTCGGCATTATCTTGAGGTATTGTTAACTTAATAACTGTATTGCTCTCTTGATCGAAGGCAAAGACAGTAAATCCGATCACGGATAAGATGACCATCGCATACCATTTCATATTCATTATAATAACCTCCTAGGGGGGATTGACTGTGTCCCAGTCACGCTTCACAACACGGCATGGGTTTGCCGGAAGCCCAGCCTGATACATAACATCTTTCATATCTAAACTCTCATAACGAATCCCGAGCAAATGGCCCACCTCATGCGCGGTGTGGTTTTCAACGGAATTGCACCCTGGGGCTGTACCTTGAGTAAAAACATCAGGACTGTCGGTCAACCCGATCGGGTACTCATAGGAACCGACATAGAAAATATTATAATCCACACTGGTGTCGCGCACCGTGCGAACGGCGTTGACCTCATCCCATTGTAGCGGAACTTTGGGCGTCCCCGGAGGCCCCTCGTAGGGATCATCAAGCTTCCCATCTCGATCCAAGTCAAAATTGAGGGTATGATCAGAACGAATAACCGTGAAATAGACATTTGCCTGACGGCCCCAAATCGTATCGTTCAAGTAGGACTGCAATTGAGCCGCTGTGGGACATGTGGTCGGGACAAGATTAATCGCGTTTGCCATCGTATTGCAGACCCCATCTGCTCCAGTGTGAATGTCGTCACCAGTAACGACATCGTCGCCAGCAGGAATTGTATCGCGGAAACTATTCGCTCCCTTGGTGACGCAAGTTGCATTCGCCTTCCCTTTGCCAACGGTAATTACCTGAACATCATCGCCTGAAGCAGAGGTCTCGCAAATGCCGTTGGGACCTGTTGTAATCGTACTTCCAACGACCACATCATCACCATTGGTAACTGAATTTAAAATACCATTGGTGCCCGATGTGATACAAGTTTGATTCGGTTGACCCTGACCGAGCGGAATAACCTGAACATCGTCGTTTTCCTCCGTGATCGCATGAATGGCGATGGTTTTATCTATTCGCGCCTTGACCGCAACATTGAGGGCCGCGCATTCATAGTTCAGGCTGGATAATCTCGATTGAATTGTCGTATCTCCATGGGAAACGCCGGTCAGATATACGATCTCGGGAGATGTGTCGGCGGTTAAAGGTGCAACCGTCGCCGTCCCTGTATCACGGCTTAAGAAGCTCACATAATCAGCGGCGTTGGCTGGATAGATGAGGACAAGAGCAGTGTTTGTGGCATTCACAGGAACCATTAGCCAAGGCGGGTTAACCCAAGTTCGACAGAAGAGGGCTTGATTTGCCGGATTTCGGGTGTTCGAGGCGCATAAGTCCCCGATATTTCGCCTATTTGGTTTCCAAAAGCGATGTAGTGGAGACCGCCCGGTTGCCAAACGGCGCAAGCGACCGGATACTGCGGTCATGTTTTTACGGCGCAATCGCAGACGAAAGAACGGGGAGACCTACGAATACTGGACTCTGGTGGAGACGGTGCGAACAGCCCGCGGCCCACGGCAACGGATTGTCGCGACGTTGGGCAAACTTCCCGGATTGGACGAAGATGAGCGTGTGGGCTGGGAGGAAGTGACGCGTCTGCTGGATGGGCATCCCCGGGAGACGGGGCAGGGCGATTTGTTCCGAACGCCCTCGGCTCCGCCCCTGTGGGCACAGGTGGATTTGTCCGGCGTGCGGGTGGAGCGGGTTCGTGATTTCGGGAAGGTTTACGTGGCCTTGGCCCTTTGGCGGCGTCTGGGGCTTCACCAGTTCTTTAACGAACAGGTTGGCCAGGGACGGGAGAAAGTGGATTGGGCGACGGTGGCCTGCATTCTGTGTGTGGGGAGGTTCTGCGATCAAGGTTCGGAGTTGGCGCTGGGGGAACGCTGGTATGCCCATACTGCGTTGGATGATCTGCTGGGCGTGGACCCCGCCGACGTCTACGACAATCGGCTATACCGCGGACTCGACCAGGTGCTTCCCATGCGGGAGAAGCTGTTCACTCATTTGCGGGAGCGCTACGAGAGTTTGTTTGGCAGCCGCTTCGAGTTTCTGCTCTACGACGTGACCAGCACCTATTTCGAAGGGCAATGCCAGCGCAACCCGCAGGCCCGGCGCGGCTACAGTCGAGATCAGCGCTCGGACTGCAAGCAGGTATGCATCGGTCTGGTGGTGACCCCCGAAGGCCTGCCTCTGGCCTATGAGGTCTTTGCGGGCAACCGGGCTGACGTCACCACAGTGGAGGACATCGTGGACCGGATGGAAGCCCAGTACGGCCGCGCCGAACGGATATGGGCGATGGACCGGGGGATGACCAGCGAGGACAACTTGGATTATCTGAGAGCGCGCGGAGCCTTGTACATCGTCGGAACCCCCAAAAGCCAGTTGCGTCAATTCGAACGCGAACTGCTGGAGGAAGCCGACTGGCAGCAGGTCGAAGCGGACGTGGAAGTCAAGCTGCTCGCCCATCCCGGTGGCCAAGAACAATTCGTGTTGTGCCGCAGCCAGGCCCGCCACGAGAAAGAGGCGGCCATGTTCCGGCGCCAGCGGGATCGGGTGCGGGAGAAGTTGCTTCAAATTGATGCCGGATTGCGCAGGCACAAAGCCAAGCCGGCTCCCGTCGAACGACGCATCGGAAAGTGGCTGGGCCGTCATACGGCGGCGGAAAAAGTGTTTCGTATAGGGGTTCAAGTGGAAGACGGATGGGCGGTCGGATTGCACATCCAAGAAGAGACAAGCCGGCTCGAGTGGGCACAACATGCGCAAGGGGCCTACTTGCTGCGAACCAACTGCCGCGAACAGGACCCGCAGAAGCTATGGCGCTGGTATATCCAATTGACTGAGGTGGAGGATGCCTTCCGCACCAGTAAATCCGATTTGAGCCTTCGTCCGGTCTATCACCAGCTTGAACACCGCGTGCAGGCCCATATCCTCATCTGTTTCATTGCGCTGGCCATGTGGAGAAGCCTGGAGATGTGGGCGCAAGGCGCGGGAATGGGCCATTGCGGGCGGCAAATCCTGAAAGAACTCGACACCATCCGCTCCATAGACGTGGTACTGCCGGTTCGCGACAAAGCCGATGTCCGGCTGCGAGTGGTATCCAAGCCTGAAAAACTGGCCGCCGATCTGCTCGAACACCTACAGCTAAAATTTCCCAACCGCCCCAAAATCGTGCAAAATGTAGTGGAGAAAAACGGCACCTGAACACCGAGTTTCTTAGAAAATATGCTGTTTTGCCCCCCTCAACTGTCGAACTTGGGTTAGCAAAGTGCAGAAGTAAAGGGGCTCGTGCCTTCGGCTTTAGCTCTGCACTCGGCCATTCCATACCGCGGAAAAATAATTGGCGGGGCCGGCGGAACTGCCTTGACGCAATTCGTTACTCCGTTCCATGGGTTCAACGGCACGAATCTCTATGTAGAGGGCATCTCCCCCGGCACTACTACCCTGAACTGGACCTATTCCGCGCAGACCAACTGCACCGACAGCATACAGGTGAGCACCATTAAAGTGGAGATCGTTCCGGCACAATCTCAGGCATGCGATGGCGAACAGGTTGACGTTGATCTTGTTGTCACTCCAAGCAGTGCAAAGAGTCATCTGAGTGCTGTTCAGTTTGCGGCGACAAAACCGGGCGGCGGAACACAGTTTGACAACCCAGCTGGCCAGGGCATCACGATTTCTCAAAGAAGCTCCGATATTACGGAGTGGAGAATCGATAACGTTAGGTGGCACTCAACACAAGCCGACCACTGCAATGCAACGGCGGCTTACGAGATAAAGGCTACATACAACATTGGCAGTTCACAGTGCGAGACTGTGCCGGTAACATTTATGGCTGATTTCAGTTTGGGTGTATGCGTGGATGGCGCGGCCCAGCCAATACAATATTTTTCCGGCGATATTGTGATCAACAGAATGCAGTTATCGTCGAACCTCTGGCACGCAACAATCAGTCCGGGAACATTTCAGAGGGATGTCCAAGCCAACGCATGGTGGAATATTCCTGCAAATTCTCAGTATTATTCTATGGTGAGCGGCGAAGAAATTTACCATCGGGATTCACAGCTTCAGAATCCATCTCATTCGATCCTGAAGGATTACTGGCTGGCTACAAACGTTCTTGCTGCGACAATGGCACAAGAACCTTTCACGGGGGCAACCGAACAGGTCGCCAGACAGAATGCGCGAGACGCATTCCAGCTGCAAGTTGCGGCTGAAGTGCAGAGAAGCATTAGCGCCGTATTTCCTTACCCGGGAACCATCCGATGTGCACTTGAAACCGAGGCGAAGAATGCCGTTGGCGCTTCCCACAGGGTGGCGATGCCTTGTACTTATCCTCTTTGCCCATAAGCATAATCTGAAAGGAGTATATCATGAGATCGTCAAACTATATTTTAGCCGGCTTTCTGATACTAGCACACAATCTTTATTCGACATCGGCATACGGAGAGCAGATTATGGCAGAGTCGCATGCGCGCAACTTGGCGAAGGCGTTGGCCGACGAAAAGTTGATCGTCGGAGTCTTCGAAAACACAGAGGCATCGAAACGTGATGATAATTGGTATCGGCTGAGAGACGGAAAATGCTTGAGAGAACAGGAACATTACCCAAGCGCAGGGCAGGGCTGGTATATTATGCGCTTGCTTCAACCCATCAAGGGCGAAACCGACAATCTAGTATTTTTCAAGGCATTTCCATCATTTGATCGCAAGGATGTCTTTGTCCCGCCGCCGGGGAGTCGTTGGATATTGATATTGAAGCCAGTATTGGATGATAATCGAAAGTTGCTGGCTTCAACTAGTCTCTATTCCGCAGATGAGATCAGGAAGTCTCCCCTGTTACGACCCAATACTCTGTTTGAGTTGTATGACTATGCGGGGGGGCCTTATGTATTCGTTGGCCACGGGGCCACGACATTCCGGGTCTCATGCGGGTGTATCCAGAAGATGTGGCGGCCGACATGAAGGATATTCTTTCGACCGTGAGACGACATGGGTTGCACGAGGATCTGATACAACAAGGTGAATATCGGACGACCACGGCACGCGATGTTGCTCGTGAGCTTATCAAGCTGCATGATCGCCCCGAGAGCAATCAATGACTCTGCTTTCTTAGGCCTTGCTACCCAAAATCTGTACACGGCAGATGCTTGCGCACATTTTGCGCCAGGGCCTCCGGGGCGGTGTTCGCTCCCGCTGGTTGCTCACCTCGACGCTCCAAGCCATCAAGGCCAAGCGGTGCGGCGCAAATGGTGCTGATGCGAAGAATGCAGCATACAAAACCAAATGTCATGAGTATTGGTTTACGCTCGGGGATAATCCGGGTGACCGTCCGTATCGTGCTGGCGGTGTGGTGCTAAACCCACTCATAGAAGCCATTCGCACCTATGGTGCTGTCCAGCCCCCCCCATGGAGCGGGTTGCCCGCAGGAACCAATGCTGGCCCTGGAACAGATCATTGCTATCAACCATGGCTTCCTTACGGTCCGTAAGCAATAAATGAACCGCGTAAAAAAGGCTCCGAAAACGTCTCAAATAAGGGAGAAGGAAGAAATGAAGATTCGATGTTCAGTTTTGCTCGCCTTATGTCTAGCAACTGTCGGCTTTGCTCAGGAAGAAATCACTGCGCACCCCTTACAGTTTGCAGTCTCAAAAGAAGGCGAAGGAACTGCGAAAAACCAGTTGGGATACATGCGAGTCACGTTCAAGAACGTGTCGGGTGAAGATGTGCGACTGCTAAGGATATTTGACGATGAGAGTACCCTGCGATTTTGGTTTAACGTGGTCGTTGTTGCCACTAACGGAACGCCGGTATTGGATACACCAGCGGGCGGAAAGATATCTGTGCGCAGTGCGTGTACGGAAAGAAAGCGGCAAACTAGTGCCTAATAAGCAAGATGTTCGATGGGATGCAGAGATTTTCCCTCCTGATATCGGTGCAGGACAACGTTGCTGTCATGCTTCGCTCTTAAGTGTTCTTATCTCCCATGTCCCCAACCCAGGTCGGAACGGGAGGGTGAGAGGCGAAGGTTCCCCTGCAAAAAAAGAGGTATTTCCCCCCTGTTCTGCTTGATTCCCGGCCCGTTATTCAAGCCCGCGAGATTCCAGTTCATCTTCTTCCAGGCCGAGGTAATGCCCCAGCTCATGATAATAAGTCACACGAACCTCTTCGCAGAAGACATCTTCATCGCCTTCAGCAAAATCCCAGATATTTTCCACAAACAGCAGAATTTGAGGCGGCAACGGGTCCGCGCCCTCCAGCTCATCCATCAGAGTCGGGCCGACAAACAGACCCAGCCAGTCCGACTCCTCCTCGCCGGCCTCCTGAACCATCGCGCGCGTCGGACGCGGCAAAACAACTACCGGAACCTCCCGCGCGCGCGCCGCAATTTCCGCCGGCAAACGTGCCTGCAGACGTTCCACCTCCCGGTGAGCCAATCGTTCCAATTCCGCCAACTTCATCCGCCCATCCTACCTTTGTTTGCCCAATTGCCGCAGCCGTTTTTCAATTTCCGCCAGCCGTTCATCCGCGCCATGCTGGTGCAAGCGAATATGCCGCCCGTTGACTTGCAGATATTCATCGCGCCCCTTGCCTAGAAGCAAACGGTTCCCGTCGGTGGCAACACTTTTCAGCCCGATGCCCGCGGCCAATACACGCAAGCGGGCCAGCGTCAGTAACCGCTTGACGGGCGTCGGCACAGGCCCGAAGCGGTCCCGAAATTCCTGCTCCAAGGCTTCGGCTTCCCGCATGAAAGAAATGCCCGCGATTTTTCGATACATCCCAATCCGCTGACTTTCATCTTCAACATAATTGCGCGGAATCACAGCCGCCTGAACCGCCAAGTCCGGGTCAGGCGTCAAACGGAGAAAATCCAGTTGCATTTGCACTTCGATAATCGGCCGCTCCGGCTCGCCCTTCAGGCGCGCGACGGTTCGGTTGAGCAGTTGGCAATACAAATCAAAACCCACCGCCGCAATATGCCCGCTTTGCGCGGCGCCCAGCACATTGCCCGCGCCGCGAATTTCAAGGTCGCGCAGGGCCAGCTTGAATCCCGCGCCCAGGCTCGTATAGCGCTTAATCGCGCTGATGCGCCGCCGCGCCGCATTGAACAGCGCGCCATGCCGGGGCAACAGCAAATAGGCATAGGCCTGATTCTTGCTCCGCCCCACTCGCCCGCGCAACTGGTAAAGGTCGGCCATCCCGAAACGGTCCGCGCGGTCAATAATGATGGTGTTGACATTGGGAATGTCCACGCCGCTCTCAATAATCGTGGTGCACAACAGCACGTCATATTCGCGACGCACAAACCGGCGCATGACATCCGCCAGCGCCTGCTCACGCATTCGCCCATGCCCCACTCCGACGCGTAGATTCGGCAACAGGCGCTCAAGGCGCATGCGCATCCATTGAATGGTCTGAATGCGATTGTGCAACACAAACACCTGGCCGCCGCGATTCACCTCTCGCAAAATGGCTTCGCGAATAAGTTCATCCGAGTCCTGGGCAATATAGGTTTCAATGGCGAGCCGTTCGCGGGGCGGCGTCTGAATCACGCTCATGTCGCGCACACCCGTCAGGCTCAAATAGAGCGTGCGCGGAATCGGCGTGGCGGACAGCGTCAGCACATCCACCAGCTCGCGCATCTGCTTGAGATGCTCCTTGGCCTTCACGCCGAACCGCTGTTCTTCATCAATGATGACAAGACCGAGGTCCGCAAATTTCACATCGCGTTGCAACAGGCGGTGCGTGCCGATGAGCACGTCCACTTTCTTTTCCGCCGTGCGCGCGAGCACAGCGGCTTGCTCGGCGCGGGTGCGAAAACGGCTGAGCATTTCCACCGCCACCGGAAAGCGCCCCATGCGCTCGGAAAATGTTTCATAGTGTTGCTGTGCCAGAACCGTCGTTGGCACCAGCACCGCCACCTGTTTGCCATCGGACACCGCCTTGAAGGCGGCGCGCAAGGCCACTTCGGTTTTGCCATAGCCCACATCGCCGCAAATCAGCCTATCCATCGGCTTGCGCGCTTCCATATCCCGCTTCACGTCCATCCAGGCGCGTATCTGGTCTTCCGTTTCCGTGAACGGGAACGACTGCTCAAAATCCAACTGCCACTCGCTATCACCGGCGAAAGCGTGTCCATCCAGCGCCGCGCGGCGCGCCTGCGTTTCGAGCATCTGCGCCGCCAAATCGCTGGCCGCGCGCTCGGCGGCCACTTTTTCCTTCATCCATTTTTTGCCGCCCAGAGAATGAAGCGGCGGCTGCGTGCGCCCGATGCCGATATAGCGGCTGAGCAAATGCGTCTGGCTGGTCGGAACATACAAGCGGGCTTGATCGGCATATTCAACCGTCAGAACCTCCTGCAACTGGCCGTCAAACATGATTTCGTACAGGCCCATGTACTTGCCGATGCCGTGATCCACGTGCACAACCAGTTCACCGGGGCGCAAATCGGACCAATCCATGAGCCGCTCGCCGGTGGCATCGCGCATCGCCGCGCCCGCGCGCGATTTTCGGCGGGCGGGCAGCGCCTTGCGCGCGCCGTAGAAATCGGCTTCGGCCACGGCCATCCAGCGGGCCGCCGGCAACTCAAACCCGCCGCTCAACGCGCCGACAATCAAATCAAATCCCGGTAGCCGCCCATGACTCTTCACAAATCGCTGCCGCGCGGCATCCGTGCTGAAATACATGGCGATGCGCTCCCCCGCGGCGGCGCGCGCCTGCAAGCTGGCCAGCCATTTTTGGCGTTCGCTTTCGAGAACGTCCGGCGGAAGCGTTTGGGCCGTCAGAGCCGCCAACCCCTCGATGGGCTTAACGCCCACATCGCGCGCCGCATCCCTGCCGCCGACATCCAGTTGCCCGCCGCCGGCAAAGCGCCGCTGAAAACCCAAGCGCCAGTTTTCAAATTCGCGCGACACATTCACACGCTTGTCATCGCGCCCGAGCAGCTCCGTCGTCATCGCGAAATGGTGCAACAGACCATCCGGCGAAAACCAAAGAAAAGAGGAATTGCCTGGAAAATAACTCACCGGATCGGTCTGCTCGACGTCTTCGGCGGTTTCCGTCGCGGGCGGGATATTCAATTCAGCCAATTTTTCCAGCGATCGTTGCGTAGCCGGGTCAAAGCGCCGAATACTTTCGAGAGTATCGCCGAAAAATTCGAGTCGCGCCGGCCCGTCCTCCGTCAGCGGCCAAACATCCAGCAAACCGCCGCGACGCGACGCCTGCCCCTTCGCCAGAACTTCCACATCAAATTCGTAACCGGCGGCGACCAGTTGCTCGCAGAGGTTGTCGAGGTCATATTCCTGCCCAACCGCAACCCGTTGCGCCAAACGCTGCATCCGGCTGGGCGCGGGAACCTTTTCCAGCAAGGCTTGCACGCAAGTGACCAGAATCCCCTGTCCCTTCCACGTCAGACAATGTTGCAGCGCCTGAAGCCGTTCACCGCTGATATCCGGCGACGGCTGCCCGCTGACCAGCCGCGACGTTTCCACATTCAGCGCGGGCAGTCGCAACACATGTTCCCTGCCGCTCAACGTGCCGATGTCCTGAGCCAGCAAATCCAGCGCCAGCGCGCTTTCCACCACGGCAATCAACGGCCCGGGCGCGACTTCCGCCGCCATCAGCGCCAGCCAGGCTCGCGCCGCATCCTCCATTTCCGCCACATACCCCTGCCCACCCGCCGCCAACGACCGCCGCAAATACTCCTCATCCGCCGCGCTCGGGCGAGGCAAGCCGCGCATCCCAGATGTTGCCGCGTGTTCCGTCACAATTCTTCCACCAATTCAGCCTCCAAGTGTAGCCCCTGCCCCCCATTTGCGCAATTCCACGGAAAACATGCGCCCTCGGTGCCGCGTCTTGCGTTTAAGGACGGTTTGGGCTAGGTTGCTCAACATGACTACGGAATCCCCCCATTGGGCCAAAGCGCAGGCTGTTTTTGACGCGGAAATCGAGGCGCTCCAACAGACGCGCAACCGACTGGACGACCACTTCAACCAAGCGGTGGACTTGCTGCAAACCACCCTGGCCGAAGGCAGCAAAATTATTGTGACCGGCGTCGGCAAATCATTTCATATCGGCCAAAAAATTGCGGCCACCTTCACCAGCACCGGCGCGCCGGCAAACGTGCTGCATCCGTCCGAAGCCATGCACGGAGATTTGGGCCTCGTGCAGTCCGGCGATGTCGTCCTCGCGCTTTCCTACTCCGGCGAATCGGACGAATTGGTCAACTTGTTGCCCATGCTGAAGCGCGCCGGGGCGCGGGTCATCGCCCTGACCGGCACGACCGACTCCACGCTCGCCAAACATTCGGATTTGGTGCTGGATGCCGCCGTCACCCGCGAAGCTTGCCCCTTCAACATGGTGCCGACCGCTTCCACGACCGTCGCCCTCGCCATTGGCGATGCCCTGGTGATTGCCCTCCTCGCCGCCCGCGGAATCACGCGCGAGGAATACGCCCGCTTCCACCCCGGCGGGGCCATCGGGCGCGCCCTGTTGCTGAAAGTGGAGGACATCATGCGCACGGGCGACCGCCTCGCCGCCATTTCCAGCGCCGCCACCATCCGCGACGCCGTCATCGCCATGACCAAGGCGCAAGCGGGCGCCGTCGCCATTGTCAACGATGACAAGCAAGTCGCCGGCCTGCTGACCGATGGCGACCTGCGCCGCTATCTGGCCGGCGGCGCCACCGACGTACAAACCCGCCCCGTCGCCGACCTCATGACCGCCAATCCCATCTCTATTCGCACCGGACAGTTGGCGGCCGACGCCCTCGCCATTTTCCAAAAGCACCGCTTCGATGATTTAGTCGTCTTGAATCCCGACGGAACCCTCGCCGGCATGATTGATCTCCAAGACCTGCCCAAATTCAAAATATTGTAATTCGTGTAATTCGTCCTCCGCAGAATCCGGGCGCAGGGATTGACGAAACAGGCCTGCGCGCGTATCGTACCCACCTCGATTATGTCCTTCAAACAACGTCAATCTAAACGTTCCGGGGCGCGTGCCGCCGGAAAAACGGACCCCTCGGCGGTTGAACCGATGGTGCCGCCTCAGGATATGCCATCGCCAGACCCCCTGAACGGCGAGGAAAACGCTCAACACGAATTTGAATCCCAACCCGTGGAAATTCCCATCGAAACCGAACCCGAAAAGCCCGCTGCCGCCCAGGAAGAAGAGCCGCTTCAGGCCCGTCTGCTGCGCCTTCAGGCCGATTTTGAAAATTTCCGCAAACGCATGGATCGCGAGAAAAAAGATTGGATTGCGTTTGCCAACGAGCGCTTGATTCTCGAGCTGTTGCCGGTCATGGACCATTTCGAGCTGGGCCTGGAAGACGGCGTCAAAAATGACGCGCCCCAAGCCATGCTGGATGGCTTCCGCCTCGTGTACCAGCAATTGCGCGCCGCCTTGGAAAAAACCGGGGTGGAAATCATTTCGGCGGAGGGCGCTGTGTTTGACCCGCACCTCCATGAAGCCACGACAACCCTGCCGTCGGATACGATTCCGGAAGGCCACGTCGTGGCGCAAATCCGGCGGGGGTATAAACTGGGCGACAAGCTCCTCCGCGCCGCACAAGTGGTTGTTTCTTCCGGCCCCGCCGCGCAATAAAGGCGGTCCCTGCTGCGATGAGTGAAAAGCGCGATTGTTACGAGGTTCTCGGTGTCCCCCGCGACGCCACCGAAGACCAGATTAAAAAGGCTTATCGCAAGCTGGCGATGAAACACCACCCGGACCGCAATCCGGGAAATAAAGAGGCCGAGGAAAAATTCAAAGAAGCCACCGAGGCATACGAAATTTTGTCCGATGCCCAGGCCCGCGCCCGCTACGACCAGTTTGGGTGGGCGGCTTTCGCCCGTGGCAACGGGCGCGGCGGTTTTGGCGCGAGCCACATTGACCTGGAAGAAGCCCTGCGCGCCTTCGCGTCCGCCTTCGGCGGCGGGGGCGGTTTTGGCGGCGGCATTTTCGACAGCCTGTTTGGCGGGATGGGCGGCGGCCGCAGCCGTTCCAGTCGAACGCGCGGGGCGGACCTTCGCTACGATTTGGAAATTGATTTTGAAGAAGCCGCCGTTGGCGTCAAACGCGAGTTGACGCTGGATATTGTTGAAGATTGCTCCGCGTGCAAGGGCACCGGCGCGGATGGCAACAGCTCGCGCGAAACCTGCGGCACCTGCGGCGGCCAGGGCATGGTGGTCAGCTCCAACGGTTTTTTCCAAATGCGCCAGCCCTGCCCGCGATGCGGCGGCACCGGCGAAATCATCCGCAATCCCTGCCGCGCCTGCAAAGGCGAAGGCCGCATCACCGCCTCGCGTAAAATCGAGCTGACCATTCCGGCGGGCGTGGACACGGGTTCCCGCCTGCGTCTGGCGGGCAAAGGCGAAGGCGGCGCGCGCGGCGGCCCTCCCGGCGACCTTTTCGTCATTCTCCACGTGCGCCCCCACCCCCTGTTCATGCGCAACGGAGCCGACACCCAGTGCGAGGTGCCCATTCCCTTTCATATCGCCGCGCTCGGCGGCGAAATTCAAGTGCCGACCCTGCGCGGCGACGTCCCCCTCAAAATACCCGCCGGCACTCAGGCGGGCCGGGTGTTCACACTGCGCGGTCTGGGCCTGCCGGACCTGCGCAGCCGTGGCACCGGCGACCATCACATCGTTATCGCCATCGAAGTCCCCACGGGCATCACCGGAACCACCAGCGATTTGCTGGCGGCGTTCGGAGCCTCCATCAAAGAAGCCCACCATCCGCGTCTCGCAACCATTCGCAAGCAGGCTCAGGAATTTTACGAACGCCGCGCAAAACTGACACCTTCCAAAGGCAAAAAATGACAACGGAACCCACCCCCACTCCCGCTCCCCCGGCCAAAAACATGCACTTCATCCGCGAGATTATCGCGGCCGACAACCGCAGCGGCAAATACGGCGGCCAGGTCGTCACCCGCTTCCCGCCGGAACCCAACGGCTATCTCCATATCGGCCACGCCAAAGCCATTTGTCTCGATTTCGGCATGGCGCTGGAAAATAACGGCCGCTGCCATCTGCGCATGGACGACACCAACCCCGTCAAGGAAGACGTCGAATACACCGACGCCATCAAGGAAGACGTCCGCTGGCTCGGCTTTGACTGGGGCCCGCACTATTACCACGCCTCCGACTACTTCGAGCAAATGTATGAGCTGGCCTGCGGCCTCATCCGCGACGGCAAAGCCTATGTCTGCGAGCTGACCTCCGAAGAATGGAAAGACTACCGCGGCATTCCAACCGAACCGGGCCGCGAATCCCCCTTCCGCCAGCGCTCCCCGGAAGAAAATCTCGACCTCTTCCAGCGGATGCGCGCCGGCGAGTTCCCCGACGGCAGCAAAGTCCTGCGCGCCAAAATTGACATGACCTCGCCCAACCTCCACATGCGCGACCCGGTCATTTACCGCATCCTTCACGTGCCCCACCCTCACGCCGGCGACCAGTGGTGCATCTATCCCATGTACGACTACGCCCACCCGATTGAGGACGCCATCGAAAAAATCACCCACTCCATGTGCACGCTGGAATTTGAAGTCCACCGCCCGCTCTACGACTGGGTCATTCAAAACTGCAACTTGTTCCCCTCCCAGCAAATCGAATTTGCGCGCCTGGAACTGACCTACACCGTCATGAGCAAGCGCAAGCTGCTCGAACTCGTGCGCCAAAAACACGTCAACGGCTGGGACGATCCGCGCCTGCCTACCCTCTGCGGCCTGCGCCGCCGGGGCGTGCCACCCGCCGCCATCCGCGAATTCTGCGAACGCATCGGCGTCACCAAATACGACTCGCTCACCGACGTCGCCCTCCTCGAACACTGCATCCGCGACGACCTGAACAAAACCGTCCCCCGCGCCATGGCCGTCCTCGACCCCGTCCGTCTCGTCTTCGACAATCCAGACGAACTGCCCGCCACCATCCAGGCCGCCAACAATCCGGAAGACCCCGCCGCCGGCGCCCGCGAAATTCCGTTCGAGCCCGAGCTGTTCATCGAGCGCGAAGACTTCGCCGAAGTCCCGCCGCCCAAATACTTCCGTCTGGCCCCGGGCAAATCCGTTCGCCTGCGCAACGCCGGCTTTGTCACCTGCACCGGCTTTGAAAAAGACGCCGCCGGCAACATCACGCTCATCCGCGGCCGTTTCACCCCCATGAATCAGCCCGTCAAAGTCAAAGCCACCATCCATTGGGTACCCGCCCAAGCCGCCCGCCCCGTCGAAGTGCGCCTCTACGACCGCCTCTTCACCGTCCCCGAACCCGACGCGGACAAAAACGTGGACTTCATGACCCACCTCAACCCAGACTCCCTCCAAACCGTTCAAGCCCTCGCCGAACCCAGCCTGCTCGCCGCCCAACCCGGCGACCGCTTCCAATTCGAGCGCATCGGCTACTTCTACGCGGAGCCCGACAGCCGTCCCAACGCGCCCGTATTCAACCGCACCGTCACCCTCAAAGACTCCTGGAAAGGCTGACCCCAAAGCCGGATGCCCGCGGCGCTTCAGTTGAACTTTCCACCCCCGCGCGGCGTTGGTATAATATAACGAACGCCCGAGAAAAGTCGTGACCGCCCACCTCCAGCAAATCACCGTCCATTACTCCTTCCCGGTGGTGTTCACCCGCCACCTGTTTTCCCCGCGCAATCTCGCCCTGCGCAAAGCCCTCACCCGCGACGCCCCCCCGCGCCCCGCCCGTTGCCTCGTCCTGCTCGACCGCGGCGTCCAGCAAGCCTTCCCCGACCTGCCGCGCCACATCCGCGCCTACTTCGCCGCCCACGCCAAACATCTCCACCTCGCCCGTGCCCCCCTCATCCTCTCCGGCGGCGAAGCCATCAAGCAAACCACGCGCCCCATCCAACGCATCCTCGCCGCGCTCCACCGCGCCAACATCTGCCGCCACTCCTACTGCATCGCCATCGGCGGCGGCGCATTTCTGGACGCCGCCGGATTCGCCGCCGCCCTCTTCCATCGCGGCGTGCGCCACATCCGCATCCCGACCACCGCCCTCGCCCAATGCGACTCCGGCGTCGGCGTCAAAAACGCCATCAACTACAAAAACGCCAAAAACCTCCTCGGCGCCTTCGCCCCCCCCTGGGCCGTCCTGAACGACGCCGCCTTTCTGGACAACTTGCCCCAGCCCCTCCTCCTCGACGGCATCGCCGAAGCCGTAAAAGTCGCCGCCATCAAAGACGCCCGCTTCTTCCGCGCCATCGAACGCGCCGCCCCGCAAATCCGCCGCCGCAACCTGCCCGTCATCCGGCGCACCCTGAAGCGCTGCGCCCAGCTCCACATGCAGCACATCGCCACCTCCGGCGACCCCTTCGAACACGGCGCCGCCCGCCCCCTCGACTACGGCCACTGGTCCGCCCACAAACTGGAAACCCTCAGCCGCCACCGCCTCTCCCACGGCCACGCCGTCGCCATCGGCATCTCCCTCGACGCCCTCTACGCCGCCCGCACCGGCCACCTTCCCCTCGCCGACGCCCACCGCCTCATCCAAACCCTCCGCACCTGCGGCCTGCCCATCTGGGACCCCGCCCTCACGCGCAAAAACAAGCGCGGCCAGCTCGCCATTTTCGACGGTCTTGAAGACTTCCGCGCCCACCTCGGCGGCGAACTAACCCTAACCCTCCCCGCCCCCCTCGGCGCGCGCGTCGAAATCCACCACGTCAACCGCCCCCTCATGAAAACCTGCCTGGACGAATTATGCACACTCGCCAACCGCCCCTAAACTCACGTTTTCCATACTGTGGAAAACTTTTTTCCACACCGTGGAAAAAATCCGCTCCCACCCCCTCGCCCGCCCAAAAATTTTCCATACTGTGGAAAACTTTTTTCCACACCGTGGAAAAATTCCGCCCCCAGCCCCTCGCCCGCCCCAAAGTTTTCCACACCGTGGAAAACTTTTTTCCACACCATGGAAAAATCCTCCTTAACCCCCTCACCCCCCGGCGCGCCCCATGACCCCCCACACGCCCTATCCCATCCCCTATTGCCTGAATGTCCACCCCTCCGAGAACTGGGCGCAAGTCCGCCGCGCCCTGCGCCGGCATGTGCTCGCCGTAAAAGAAATCGTCGCCCCCGACCGCCCCTTCCCCCTCAGCCTCCACATCGGACACCAAACCTCGAACCAGCTCATTCACCAGAACGCCCTCACCGCTTTCAAGAAATGGCTGACGCGTCATGATTGCTTCATCGCCGGCGCCAACGCATTCCCCTTTGGCCCCTTTCACGCCGCGAAGGTAAAAGAATCCGCCTATCGCCCCGACTGGCGCAGCCCCTGGCGCGTGGACTACACCCGGCAAGTCGCATGGATTCTGGCAGACCTCCTCCCCGAAGGCAGCACCGCCAATCTCACCACCGTCCCCGGCGGCTGGGCGGACGACTGGCGCACGCCCGACGACCACAAACTCGCCCTTCAAAATCTGGCGCGCGCCGCCGCCCACTGCCGCGACATCTCCGAAATCACCGGCTGCCGCATCCAAATCGCGATTGAGCCCGAACCCGGCTGCGCGTGGCAACTCTTTGACCCGGCGGTCGAAGCCGCCGGCCCGGAAATTGTCTGGTGCGTGGACACCTGCCACTTCGCCGTGGACTTCAAGCCGCTGCCGCTTCGGAACTGGCGACGAATCGGGCGCGTACAACTCTCAGCGGCCCTCGAATGCCAAAACACCCCCGCCGCGCGAGCCGCGCTCGAACCCTTCGCCGAAGAGCGCTACCTGCACCAAACCCGCGCCGCCCTCGACGGCGAAGTCATCGGCGCTTGGCCGGATTTGGCCCCCGCGCTGGCAGCCCTGCCCCAACTGCCGCCGGAAGCCATCGTGCGCATCCATTACCACATGCCGTTGACCTGGCCCGGCGCGGGTCCCCTGCGCTCCACCCGCGACAACCTGACCCCCGCCCTCTTCCGCCGCGCCGCTCAAACCTTTTGCGAAGTGGAAACCTATACCCACCGGATTCTGCCCCCCTCCTTGCGCTCCGCAACGCTCGCGGAAACCATCGCCCGCGAACTACAGTGGGCCACCCAACGCTATCGCTCAGCCTCTTCGAAACGAAAAACCGTTTCGCCGGGCTTGGCGTAACCCAAATCTTCCCGCGCGATTTTTTCAATAAAGCGCGGGTCCTCCTGCAGCTTTTCCTGCTTCCATTTCAGCAGGCGCAACTGCTCCGCCTCTTTTTGAATATCCAGCCGAAGCGCCGCCTCGCGCGCGCGCAATTCCCGCTGCAATTCAATTTTCGGCAGGAAAAAGCGATAGCCAATCGCAACGGCCAAAAGGATGCCGATGATGAACAAGATGCGCTCGATGAACTTCAATACATTCACGCGCCAATCCTAAACATTCCTGTAGAAAACACAACGCCAGAACACCGCGCCCGCCGCGCGCCCGCCGCACGCCGGTGCCAAGCTTGTATTCCCCTTGGAAATGCCGTAGCTTTTATTGGCATGTCAAAAGTTCCCCAGGAATTTGATTTTTGGTACGCGGTCAACAACACGGAAGTGGTGCTTGCGCCGCGCAACCGCTTGGAGACGTTTGGCGCCACCCTCATCAATTATCGGCTCGTCACCGAGCTGATGGATGTCGTCGGCCAGGTGCGCGTGCGCGAAGGACGCATTCAGGCCTTCCGCCCCGAAATCCTGACACCCCAAAGCCTGACGGAATCGCCCCTGGGCGAAGGCTTTCACAGCGGCCAGGCGGAAGACTTCGTCCGCTGGCTCCGGCAGCATGAAGCCGAAATCATTCTGCTGAAATATGGATTCAAAATCCGGCAGGAAACGCTGACTGAATCCATCATTCATGATTCCATTGAAAATGTTGTGGACAGGGTCAAAACGGATTTGGAAGCCAAAAACGACCCGCTATCCGCCCTGGTCGTCGGCGTGGACGAACCGTGGGAAGTCTGCCTGCTGAAACTCCTGTTTGAAGTCGTCAAGCACTCCGCCCCTCGCAACGCGCGCGATTTGCGCGCCGACCCGGATGGCACGCACCACGAAATTGAACGCGCGTTTCGCGCCGCCGCGCGCAACCGCTCCAAACTCGCGCCCTTGGCCGAACTCCTCACCCGCACGGACAAATTCAAGGAATACGAAGACCGTTTCTTCGCGCTGGTGCGCTCGCACAGCTCTTGAGTCGCCGGACGCCCCCCCCTCAGCGGGCCGCAATCCAGGGAATCGCCACAAACGTGCCGATGCTGCTGCCGATATTGGTCAGCACAACCACAAGTAAAATACGAATCACCGGATTGCGCCAAAACCCGCGAAAGGTCTCCAGCGCGGAAGGCAGCGACTCAAAATCAGCCACGGCGGGCGGCCGCAGCCAGGCCTCCACCAGACCGGACACCCAGCCCGCCGCAATCGTCGGATTCAGGCTGGTGATGGGCGCGGCCACAAACGCCGCAACGATGGAAAGCGGATGCGCCCACGCCGCCAGCGCGCCAAGCGCCGCCAGCACACCATTGACCAGCACCCAAATCAAAATGGAATCAATGCCGCGCTCCGCCCCCCCCTGCACAAAGCCCCAGGCAATCAAAGCAACCACGGCGGCCGGTATCAGCCACGGCCATATTTTCGACCACCGCGACGGCGGCGGCAAGGTGTCCAATTCGGCGATGGATTGCTCCTGCTGAATGGCCGCCACCATCCCCGGAACATGCCCCGCCCCCACCACGGCGACAATTTTTTCGCCGGGAGCATCCCGCAACTTTTGCGCCAGATAGACATCGCGCTCGTCAATCAAACGGTGCTTGATGGCGGGAAACGCCCGCCCCATTTCGCCCATGAGAGCTTCAAGCTGATCCTGTTTTTTCAGAGCTTCAATGTCGTCGTCTTGAAGCTCATCGGACGCAAAAACGGATTCCAGCAGCACATAAAAAAGTTTCATGCGCTGCCAGAAGCCCAAATAGCGCCAGACACGCTTGAGGGTAATATCAATGCGCCGGTCAATTAGCGCAAGATGCGCGCCGGTTTCCTCGGCGCACGCCGCGCCCGCCAGCATTTCCGCGCCGGGCTCCACTTCGAGCTGCTTGCCCAGACGCCGATAAAACGACTGAATCACCAGTTGCGCCAACAGGAAAGTCGCCTTCTTCTGGCGAATAACCTGAAACAGATTCGTGTGCTGCCAGGCGGATTTTTTGACCAGCCCCTGATAGCGAGGCTCGCACAGCTCAATGGCGATGGTATCGGGCTGAATCGCCGCCACCGTCGCGCGAACATCCGCCACACTTTGCGCGGAAACGTGCGCGGTGCCGACAATATAAATGGATTTGCCCTCCAACATCACGGGGGTGACGCTGGAGGGCAAGGCAGGAACCGTTGCCTGCATGGGCAGCCTTACGGAGTGCCCTTCTTGATGTAGATGTCCGTGCGGCGGTTCTTCTGCATGTTCTCTTCGGTGTCATTCGGCGCAACGGGACGGTCAAAGCCGTAACCCACCGCCGTGACGTTGGCCGCGGAAATGCCGCTGTGCTTCACCAGGTAATCCTTGACGGCATTGGCGCGCCGCTCGCTCAACCGCTGGTTGTATTCGCGGGTGGACTTCGCGCGCTTGTCCGCATGGCCTTCCACGCGCACGGTGGCGTCGGGGTCGCGCTGCAAAACTTTCACCACCGGCTCAAGGTCGGTGTAATACTGCGGGCGAATGAACGACTTGTCATAATCGAACTCTATCAGCAGCGTGAACTTCTGCATGTCGTCGGCCGGATCCAGCGGATTGGTGTCGTCCTCAATCACTTCATGGCCGTCGCTGACGCCGCCGCCATCCGTGTCCGGATTCAGCGGATCGGTCTTGTACGTGAGGACTTCCGCCCCGTCCGTCAGCCCGTCAAAATCGCTGTCCGGATTCAGCGGGTCGGTCTTGTACTTGAAGACTTCATCGCCATCGGTGAGGCCGTCGCCATCCGTGTCCGGATTGTAGGGGTCCGTGCCCAGCGCGACTTCATCCTTGTCAAAAAGACCATCCCCGTCGCTGTCAATATCGCCGGGGCCGGCGCTCACCAGAAATTCAGGAGCCACATATTTTTCCGCGCCGAAACGATAGCTCACGCCCAACTGAATCAACGCCGGCGTTTCGCTGTTTTTGCCCTGCACGTTGATAACGGCATCCGCGCGCAGCGCCCACGAATCGTTGAAGTGATAGAACATGCCCAGGCCAACCGCGCCGCCCAGTTGCGTTTTGCCGTTTTTCATGTCATCCCCAAAAAACGTCACTGCCGGCCCCACGCGCAGGAACGGATCGAAACGGCGGTTATTGGCATCCGGCCGCAAGTGCAAAAGCACATCCACACCCAGCCGCAAAGCGCTGGTGCTGTCATCCAACGGCGTCACATCGGGATTGAGTTTGTCCGCGTCGCGCTCGGACAGCGAAGGCATATAGTCAATTCCGCCCTCAATATCCCACCAAGCGTTCAGGCTGTAACCGAGTTTGCCGTGAATGCCCAAGCCCGATTCCGCTTCCCAGTCGCCTTCGGTTTGATACCAGCTCGCGCCAACGCTGCCAAACCACGGCGCACGTTGGAACAAATCGTCGCTCGCGCCAGCCGCCATCAGCGGCAGGGCCAGAACCAAACAAACCATCAACAGGCCATTCATCAATTTCATCATGTCATGTACTCCCTATTACAAGAATCCTCGAACGATAACGGGCTCCTCCCGTCGGCGCAACTCAAAAGCCACTTGCCGCCCGCCGCGCCAGGTGGCCATCCGTCCCTTTTTCAATACCCATAGCCCTCGTAATAATAGTCTTCCGTGGGCGCATACTCCTCAATTTCGTACCCCTCGTCATCCACCGGCGGCAGAAATCCCTCCGCCACCAGCTCGGCATCCTGCTCCGGCGTCAACTGCACCGGCAACGGGGGCATCCCCTTGCGAATCGCATCCATTTGAGTCCGCTGGAGATGTTTTTCAAGCTCTTCGCCGGTGTAAATCGGCTTCGGCACCTCCAGCGGCTTGCTGCGCTCAATCTGGCGCAGACGGCGGCGTTCCGCATACGACAGACGGCGTTCCTCCGCCTGCTTGAGTCGTTGCTCGCGCTCCGCCGACGAAAGCACATTTTCCGTGGTGGCTCCGCTCATGTTCAGCACCACCACCTGGCCATCCTTTTGCAACGTCGCCTCTTCGCGCTCATAGTCGGCATCCAGCAATTCAATGCCATCGGCATTCTTTTCCCCAATCATCAACGTGAAATAGCTGTTGTCCTTTTTATCCACAATCGCGGCGCGCAAATTGCCATCGTCCATTTCAAACAGGCCGGAAAGAAGCATTTGCGCGGCAAAGGACTCGCTGACGCGAATCACCTTCTCCGGCATCTGCGAGCGGTCCGGCGGCGCGCCAAACGGCTTGCGGTCCAAAATAACCTGATAATCCGCAAACGGGCGCGCAGCGGAAGCAACGCTCACGCCAAGCGCCAGCGAAAATATCCAAATACGCACAAGCCATTTCATGCAGACGACCTTATCCACTTTTTGCGCTCTCCGCAACCGCTGTTTCTAAAGCCCTGCGCGGCGAATTCGCGGCCAGATTCAAAGCCAGCGCCTCCTGGAAAAGCGCCAGCATCTTGCCCGGAATCATAATCACATGGTTCCCCAGCGGCGCGCGCAACAGCTCCGCAATCGCGGCGGGTGCCACCTGAATACGCGCCTGCGTCCGGCAAAGGCCGTCAGCGTGCTGATTGCCCAGCCATTCGCCCTCCGCGCCCCATCCCAGCTCCAGTTGCGCCCCGCCCAGCCGCAAAATCGTCACCGGCCCCGAAGAAAACGTGCCATCCAGCCCAACGCCCAACCCCGACTCGAAATGAGTCATCAATCGCAAATCCTTCACCCGGCACAGCGGCACGGTGCAATGTGCCAAACACATTTCGCCGGTGCTGGCGTCCATATCCGCAACGTTGGCCATCCAGCCCGCTTCTCCCGACAAATGCCACAGCCAGCGCAACAGCACAACGGACGGAATATCGCCCTCGCAGCCCGCCGTAATCCCTTCCGCCGCCAGCCGCGCCAAAGCCAGACACCCCGTGGTGGCATCCTGCGTCACCAGGTCAAAACAGCGCAACGTCAGCGCCGTCAGCCGATGCTCCTCCACCAGCGCGCGCAAACCGCGATACACCCCCACGGCGCGGGCAAACGCTTCCCGGCTCACGCCTTCCTGAACCGTGCTGCTCTCCCAAATGTCATACTCCGGGCCATCCGGCGGTTGCGGGTCGCGCGCAATGCGCGCGCGCAACTCATCCAGCGTAATCTGCACAACCCGCATCCCAAAGCGATTCCCCACAATTTCCGAACGATGCGAGCTGGCCACCAGCCAATCGGAGCTGGGGCCGATAACCCCCAAACGGTCGCCCGCCAGCTTCTGATTCGCGGCAAGACACCGCGCCGTTTGCCCGATGGCCCTCAACGTGCCGCCATCCTCCGCGCCCCTCAAAAAATAGATGCGCCCCGTCTCCCCCTCCTGCCGGACTTGAGCCAGAATTTCCATCGCCGCCGGCAAAGAATTATGCCCCGGATGCGCAATCAACAGCGCCGGCCCGCGCTGGCCCTGATGCATGCGGGAGCGGAAATGACGCATCACATCGTTTTCGACTCCGCCCGTCGCCACAAAATAGAACGGCGTCTCCGCGCGGTTGGCCGGCGTCAGCCCCCCTGCCACGCCGCCAATTCCGGCCAGCGCCCCCTCCAGCCCCCCCAACGCGGCGGACAACGCACCCGCATCATGCATGGCCGACGCCACGCGAATGTAAAGAAAACTCACGAAAATACCCTCAAAAAGTTTGCCGAATTGTAATCCGACGCCCGCCGCCAGGCAACCGCAGACTTGAACCCTCCCGCAGGTCGTGGATGAAGCCCCCCGCCTGTCCCCGCCCTCTACCCTCTTCCCTGTATGGACGTCATATCTACCGCCCACACCACCGCACCCCAGAATTGCCCACAACATCCTTGACCACAAACAGCAAAATATACACAATCCTGGCCGTATTATGCGTTGCGCATAATACTATAGTTCGGCAGTGAGAAATCAATGAACTACGTAATACTGACGCTGTTATTTTATGCCTTTCTTACCGCAGCATACTTTGGATGGGGCAAGGCATTCATCATCGCTGCAACACGAAATGAATCGCGGACGGAGAATGTCCCGCTGTCATTTCTTGTATGGACGGGTTGGGCGTTTACGCTCCTTCTCTTTCAATTCGTCCATTTCTTCCTGCCAATCAACATCTATTCAGTCGGACCAATTCTTTTCATTGGCGCTGCATTCTCACTCGCCTTTCTCCTCAGAACGCGGCCTGCCCGCTGCGGACTCTCGCTCTTCACTGGATGCCCCTCCAGATATGCTGTGACGGGAATCGTCTTTGGATTGTTGTTGGCTGCCAGCTGGCTTGCTGCACGTGCGATGCTTCCTATCGATAATTACGATTCGGGGTTGTACCACCTTAATGCGATTCGATGGACAAATGAATACCCTCTTGTCCCCGGGTTGGGCAATCTTCACGGACGATTGGCGTTCAACTCGAGCTTCTTTACCTACGTTGCAGCACTTAATCTGCACCCGCTCTTTGGCAATGGGCGGTCAGTCGCTAACAGTTTTCTCATTCTCCTTACGGTCGCGACGCTTTTGGAACTTCTGTCTCGATTTCTGAGGCGCCCAAGTCTTGTTCTTCAATCGCCACCGATACAGTGGGCGACGCCTTTATTCTGTCTTCCGTATATTGCATACTGGGCGCTGTCCTCCAATGGCGTAAGCGCTCCCTCGCCGGATCTGACGTCGAGTCTTCTACAGGTTACTATATTTGTAGTCTTTGTTCGCCTCCTCGCGAGAATTATGGAAGACAGGACTGTGCCATTCTCCGACTCTCTAATTCTGTCCCTTCTGGCCGCTACCGCTATTACAGTCAAGCTGAGCAATGTCGCATTCTGTGGAACGATAATGGTGCTTGTTATGTTTGGCATTCTGAGCACAGCCCGGAGGCCGTTGAATCATGCCGTTCGGTTTGTACTCCCTCTCGTTGTCGTATTGATGGTGTTCTGCGTGCGTGGCATTGTGCTTTCTGGTGCGCCGCTTTATCCTTCGACCATAGGGTATATCAATGCAGAGTGGTCCGTACCGCTAAAGCACGTGACAAATGAGAGGAACTGGGTCTATTCCTGGGCACGCCAGCCGAAGATTCATTGGGAGCAGGTCTTGGGCTCTTGGGCTTGGTTCGAGCCATGGTTCCAGAGTGTGGTAGGCCGCACGATAGACGTAGTGTTCCCATTGGCGGTGTTTTTGGTATGCAGCGCATTGGCTCTAGCAGTTCCTTGCCGCTTGGAAAGAAACCGTTTCTCCAGACAATGCCTGTTGAGTGGAATCATACTAACACCTATATTGGTAGCCTTGGTGTTCTGGTTCCTCACCGCTCCCGCCCCCAGATTTGCAAATGCCTCCTTTATGCTGCTGGCCGTCTCCGCCATCGTGTCGCTTCTGTCAAACATCCAACTGAATGTCAGCAGGCGTGGCATGTTTACCGTGATCTGCATCATATTCGTTGTCGCCAACTTGAACTTGCTTTATTGGGCATTTTCGCATCGCTGGACTGTTACGCATGTATCTGTTGATGGATGGCATAAGGTCAACCGCGTTCCGCTGAATGAGAAAGTGACAAGTAGTGGATTGCGTGTATACGTACCCGTTTCCGGTGACCAATGCTGGGATGCTCCTTTGCCTTGTACGCCCTATTTCCATAAGGGACTTCGTTTGAGGGATCCAGATAATGTGGCGTCCGGCTTCACCGTGCGTCCGCTTGAGAATAATGAAAAGATTGCCGAACAAGAAAGTGGACACGTATACAAGTAAGCCGCGCCGCTTCACTCAGCGATTCACTTGCGCCGGGCACTTTCGACGTTCGCCTGAAGAAACAAAAAAAATGCTGACTTCACTTTTGGGTTCCGTGATGGTATCCTCCGTTATGAAAGATGCGATATGAGCATAAAGTGGCTATATGTGACTCTCATCGTCGCGGGTACTGCTGTTGCGCAGGAGTGGGCGCCATCGGTTGATCTCGCGGCTGGCGACAACGATTTACTGTCCCTTTCCTGGGAAAGTGAAAGCAACGCACTCTATCGCATTTTCTTCAAAACTAATCTTTTACAGGAACAGGGCGCCGTCCTGAAAGATGACTATTTTGCAACGCCGCCAAGCAATGTTGTGAAAATTCATCGTGGAAGCGTGCCTTCCGCGTTTCTTTATGTGGATGTTCAGCCCGTCCTGCAAAGCGACCTTCCCTTTGAGCTTCTACATCCCGGTAGTTTTCCTGCCAGCATCGGCGAAACGAATGTTGTGTATTCTGGACAGCCTACATTTGTTGGACATTTCTGCGTCACCAATGAAGCTCAGTTTGAAAGCGTAAAAGATGAACTGGGTTTGGCAGGGCACACATTCGACTTCTCATCAGTGGTTCTGATTGGGATGATGGGCCCCGTCACTCATTCCATAACTGGGTGCTATCAAATGGATTCTGTGCGCGAGACCGCAAGCGAGGTGCTTGTTGTCTACAATTATATCTCGTATGCGCCGTTCTGCTCGCCTGCGTTTGGTAAAGCAATGCTTGTCGTCAAGACAGAACATCGAAACAAACCTGTTCGGCTGGTATTGAATAGAGTTTTCACTCCGCATCTGGAGCAAGGAAGTCGAGACATTGTCCTTTCTCTGGACCCCCAGCACCCCCCTTTCTTTATTCCATAGTGAATTGCGGAACGATATTCGATAATGACGCCATGGTGTATCCCGTATAGGCATCCTGCTTTCGCGTTTCACAATCGTTTTATGCTTTGCTTTTCTGTTCACGTGTCGCACCATCTAGCACCGTGAGAAGCCATAGCGCACAGAGCAGAATTTTGTGAACCCACCGTCAACAGTTAGCAGGTGAATTTTCACAAGTCGTTGCCGCCCCGGTAGCTCAGTAGGACAGAGCAACGGTTTCCTAAACCGTGGGTCGCGCGTTCGAATCGCGCCCGGGGTACCATATGGTGCGGGTCAGATGCCATGAGTGAGGTCCTTTTCAATCGCGCTGCAAAAAGGCCATGGGCGGCATAATCGTTCAGCCGCTGTTGGCGGGCCTCTCCACAGGCTTGTTCTGTTGCCTGACCTGCTACCCGATTTTGATGCCGCTTTTTGTGGCCGAACAGCGCACATGGCGACAAAACCTGCGCGGTTGGCTGCAATTTCTGGCCGGACGCCTGAGCGGCTACATCCTCTTGGGTGCGCTGGCGGGCCTGCTGGGTGAATATCTCGACTCCACGGTTTGGCACAAAGTGGCCAACATCGCGCTGATGCTCGTGGCGGTCGGCATGATGATTTACGCCATCGGTTTTTGGCGCCCCCGCCGCGCCTGTTGCGCACCCGGCCCTCCCCGCGCCCGTAGCATGCCGCTGGTGTTCGGTTTTTTAATCGGCCTGCGCGCATGCCCTCCCGTGATTCTTTCGCTCACCTACGTCTTCACCCTCCAAAGCATGGCCAGCGGTATCATCTATTTCCTAATCTTTTTTGCGGCCACCTGCATCTATCTGATTCCCCTTCTCTTCGCGGGATGGCTCGGGCGCATGCAGGAATTTCGCACTGCGGCCCGCTTCAGCGCGTTCTTGGTTGGCATTCTCTTCCTCATTCATGCTATTCTGCGCCTATGAAGCGTGCGCTGGCATTCTTGTTCGCAACGGCCACCGTGGGATTGGCCGCATGGATGGTTTTTCCGCGCTCCCGACCGCCGGAACCTGCGCAATCACCTGCCGCCGCGTCGTCCGCGCCCGCCGCCGCCAAGCCATCGCCCGACGCCAAGGGCCTGCACGAAGCCCGCTGGTACACGTCCCTCGCCGACGGCGAAGTCCATTGCCAGCTTTGCCCCAACTCCTGCCGCCTCTCCGACGGCCAAATCGGACGCTGCCGCGCGCGCCAGAACATCGGCGGCAAATTATATTCCCTGGTCTACGGCAAAGTGGCCGCCCTTCACGTGGACCCCATCGAAAAGAAACCCTTTTTTCACGTGCTGCCCGGCAAGCGCGCCTTTTCCATAGGCACCACCGGCTGCAACTTGCGCTGTCTGTTCTGCCAAAACTGGGAAATCTCGCAACTGCTCCCGTGGGAAACGGCCACAACGCCCCTCTCCCCGGAAGACGTGGTCGCCGCCGCCCTGCGCAGCCGCGCGGAAGCCATTGCCTTCACCTATAACGAGCCCACCATTTTTTACGAATACATGCTCGACATCGCCAAGCTGGCCAAAGCCAACGGACTGAAAACCCTCGTCATCAGTTGCGGCTTCATCGAACCGGAGCCCCTCCGCGAACTTCTCCCGCACATTGACGCCTACAAAGTGGACTTCAAAGCCTTCAGCCCCGAATTTTACACCCACATCACCAGCGGACAACGCGACCCCATTTTGCGCACCATGAAAACCATTCGCGAATCCGGCACCTGGCTGGAAATTGTGAATTTGCTCGTCACCGACCAAAACGACGGCGAAGAAGAAGTCCGCAATCTCGCCCGATGGGTCAAAGAAAACCTGGGCGATGACGTCCCCCTGCACTTCACGCGCTTTCACCCCATGCACAAACTATCCAATCTGCCCGCCACCCCCATCGAACGCGTCATCCGCGCCCGGCAAATCGCCATCGAAGAAGGCCTGAAATACGTCTATACCGGCAACATCCCCGCCTCCCCCGGCGACACCACCTATTCCCCAAAAACCGGACAACCCGTCATCGAGCGGCGCGGCTATTTCGTCATGCGCAACACACTCGTCAACGGCATCGCCCCCGACGGCGAACCCATCCCCGGCATCTGGGAATAAACCCCGCCTCAACCGGAGCAAAGACGCCCCTGCACGGACTCCAACTCGCGCTCCGCGTCGCCCAGCAGCTCTTCAAAAATTTCCTTCATCGGCTGAACCTTGTCCACCAGGCCGACGCTTTGCCCCGCCATGCACGAGCCATGGTCAACATCGCCCTCCACGGCCGCCCGCCGCAGCCCGCCCATCCAGAAACCCTCCACCTTGTACTGCGCATCTATCCGGCTGATTTCCCCCGCGTTCATTTTCTGAATCAGCTCCAACTGCAGGCGGCCGAATTCCTCCGTGGACTTATTCTTCAACGCGCGCACCGCCACAATCGGCAGACGCTTGTCATATTCCGGCGTGCTCATCGCCTCCCGCGCCCGCGCCCGCACAAAACGCTCCTTCAGCTTCGGATGCGCGTTGCATTCGGCGCTCATCACAAAGCGCGTCCCCATCTGCACACCCGCTGCCCCCATCAGAATCATATGGGCAATCATCCGCCCCGTCGCAATCCCGCCGCCCACAAAAACCGGCACATTCGGTTTTTTGAACAACACCTGCTGCAGCAAAATCATCGTGGAAACATGCCCGATGTGCCCCCCCGCCTCGCTCCCCTCCAAAATCAACCCATCCACCCCAAACCGCACCATCTGATCCGCAATGGAATCCGTCGAAGCGAACGACAAAACCTTCTTGCCCGCCGCCTTCATCTCCACCACATCATTCCGTTTCGGGAAGTTGCCCGCAAAAATCACAATCGGCACATCCGAAGCCAGCACCGCCTCCTTATGCGCTGGAAAGTTAGGCGCAATCGTCACCAGATTCACCGCAAAAGGCGTCTTCACCGCAGCCGAACACTTGGCGATTTCCTCGGCCAGTACATCCCCCGGCATATTCCCCGCCGCCAGGCTGGCGAACCCGCCCTGATCGTTCACCGCCTTCACCAACGTCGTATCGCTAATCCACGTCATCGCGCCACACATAATCGGATAACGCACCCCCAAAAAGTCGCGCCCCTCCTGCCAGATACTGTCTAACAAAGTGGTCTTCATCTCATAACCTCCAATTGAACCCTCAAATCTTATCCCACCCCCACACCCCCCACGCAAGGTTTTTCGTTTTCAGGTTGCAGGGTGCTGCAGGGTTCAGGGTTCGGGGTTCAGGAAAAACCATCGCCCACGCTTGCGGTCCGTGCCTGTCCGTGTCCGTCCGTGTTTGTCCGTGTCCGTCCGTGTGGCTGTTCCGGCTGTTCGACTCCCCCGGTTGCTCGGCTGTTTCCCTGACTCTGAACTCTGCTCTCTCCAAACGGCTGTTCCGTTTCCCTCCGAACCAATGCGCCCAGCGGGCGCATCTACAATCCCCCGCCTCTCCCGCTTGCGCACCTTCAACCTTTAACCTTTAACCTTAAACCCTCCACCGGACGTTGCGCCGCTTCCGACTGACCTCAAGGCCCCAGTTTTATCATCGGTCTCGTGCCGCCGTCCGCAGGACATGGAGTAGAGGCTTTCGTTTGGATTTTGCCGGGCTTCCACGCAAAAATAACCGCCGGATTTTTCGATGATGCCGCTTTGCGGCCGGTCCGGACTGGACTCGTGTCCGTCCGTGACCGGCCTCGAAGCGGCAGGGCGGAAAAGACGGCGGTTGGTTTTTGCGCCGGCAAAATCCAAACGAAAGCCTCTCTCGGCAGCCCCCGCCCAGCCCTCCCCCC
>FZPS01000044.1_pt18 | contig 42156 bp, 42 predicted proteins | sample 1817821 | NCBI WGS metagenome assembly FZPS01 (sample SAMEA104158645, study PRJEB21678) | metagenome | place: Germany | collected 2015-04-21 | reverse complement strand
TGAGCAACTCGAGCCTGGATACCTGGGCACGGATCAGAGCCTCAGCGATGAACTCTACGTCTTCTTTGCTCAGCTCGGGAGTGGTCGCTACCACTCTCTCGATGATGGTGGTTTCCTTAGCAGCTGCTGCTGCTTCCAGAATGCTCTCTTCGATTCTCTTGGCGATCAGTTCTTCGATCTCTTCCATGGAAGGCACTTCCACTTCAGGAACTTCCACTGGACGATCCTTCAGCTGGTCGAGGTCGTAGCGAATGCCGTCGATGAGGCCGAGCATTCTAGCTTCGAGATAGGCCATGTCGCCTGCGAGAGCTTCGTTGGCGATCTCATTGGCGCGGATGCGGGCCAGGGCTTCTGGATCCACGTCCTTGTCAACGATAACCTTCTCCACAACTGTGGTCTCGATTGGTTCCTTCTCAGCTGCAGCTGCGGCAGCAGCCTTGGCAGCTTCGATTTCAGCCATCAATTCGGCCTTGATTCTGTCAAGCTCAGGCAGAAGATTGTTGGCTGCGATCTGGCTTTCCAGGCGCTGGAGCGCACGGGCAAACACCATGGCTGCCTCGTAACGGGTCATCATCCTGGCGCCGCCATAGGTTCCATCGGGATATCCTTCGATCAAGCCAGCAGCTGCCAGCTCAACAACGGCATCATATGCCCAGTGATCAGCGGGAACATCCGCAAAGGGACTGGCGAGTGCCGATGTCAGCGTACCAGCCATGAGTACGATGGCCAATACCAGGGCAAACTTCTTGAATCTCATGTTCATGTTAACCCCCTTGGTTAATTGAAATTTTCATCTGATAGGTATGTTACTTGATGAAAACCCTCTCGTCCGTTCGCCCTGAGTGTCCTTGTTCCCTCAGGTTCAGACAGAGACAAGAGTGCCTTCATTCCTTCAGCACCTCCAGCCGGCGGTAACCGCGGGCACCTCCTTTCTAACCGATCCGACTTGCAGAATGCTGAAATGGGACACTAGTAATAGAGGTTATTTCTCCACTATTTTCCCAATTCCTCCTGGCGGGCCGATCTTTTTCACCGGGCACCCCTGGAAGAATTTTGCTCCAAGTGCATTATAACATAGAACAAGGACGTTTACGACAAGAATTTTTCCATGGCGGGGGAGAAATTCCTGCTCAGACCGCATTGGCATTTTCTAACACTTAACCCACGATTTCCAGATGAAGAAGCACAGGGCTGGTAGAGCGCCAGGAATCTTCCGCTACCACCAAGCGAATCTCCACGGGACGGTCAATAGAGCGCGATGCCTCAATGGCATCAAAGAAGTAGCTGCCGGGCAGCAGAACCGCCCCCCTCCGCTCGGGGCTCAGGGCCACGCCGGCATTGAGGGCAGCGTTATTGGCTTGGTTTAAGATTTGCAGGATGACCAGATCGATCTCCACGCCGCTCTTGGGATCCCAGGTGCTGGAGGCCAGAATCGTCCCTTGAGAAAAGACCATCTGATCGAGGAAGTTCTCCAAATAGACACGCACGGGAACACCGGGGATACTGTTTGCTTCACTCACGGCGCGCACAATCACATTACCCGGCGCAAGCAGTACATCCTCCACCACCAAATCGATCACGCCGGAAGGCAGGAAGATAGCCCGGTACCCCTCCGCTTCCCCGGCCCTGGCACTGCGGCGGTAGGCCACCTCATCCACTTCCCTCAGGAAGTTCTCCAGGGCAGCGCGTACCTCTTCCCTGCTCATTCCCTTTTCGATCACTGTACTCAAGATAACTTCACTGGCGTAAAAGGCGATATCGGCGGACCGGATCTGGCCGAAGGCCGTCTCCACCAGGTCATAGAGCCAGCTCAACTGCTCAGCAGTGACCACCAGCTCAGCCACTTCCGCCTCCAAAAAGGCGCGTTCCTGCTTCAGGTCCTCCACAGACTGCCTGGCCAGTTCCAGCTCCGCCGTGATCTGCGTGTAGCTCTCCTCGGCCAGGGCCAGCCTGGACTCCGCGTCCTGCAGCTCCTCCTGGGCCGCATCCCGCTGCTGCCTCATCTCAGCATAGTCCCGCTGCAGGCCCCGCAGCTCCTGCTGGATCTCCTTCATGTTAAACAGCGCAGTACGCACATCCTGGGAAGCGATGCTCAGCACCACAATGGAGGCAGTGGCAATGAGCACGCCGGTAACAATGGTCACCAAGATGCTGGTGTGCTTAGGACGCAGGCCGAACAGGGTCAACTTCTTGCGGCCAATATTCATGCCCAAGCGATCGCCGATATAAGCAATGACACCGCCCACAACGGCCAGGGTGAAGATGAGGGTAAAGCCATACATGGGCTGCACCTTCTTTCTTTACAGCGTGAAGTTCGCTCCCAGATAGTACTGTCGGGCCAGGGCGTTCTCCGCCACCTCTTGGGTAGTACCAGCCACCAGGACTCTCCCCAGGTGGATGATGTAAGCGCGGTCGGTAATGCGCAGCGTCTCCCGCACATTATGATCAGTAATAATGATGCCTAGATTGCTGGAACGCAGGCGGGACACGATCTCCTGAATCTCGCCTACGGCAATGGGATCAACCCCGGAAAAGGGCTCATCCAGGAAAATAAAGGCGGGATCCAGCGCCAAAGCCCTGGCTATTTCCGTACGCCGACGCTCGCCACCGGACAGCTGATAGCCCTTCTGGTGGCGCACCCCTTCCAGGTTGAACTCGGAAAGCAGATGGCCTAGCACTTCCCGCTGTTCTTCCTTGGTCAAGTCTTCCCGCAGCTGCAGCACACTGCGCAGGTTCTCCTCCACAGTGAGCTTGCGGAACACCGACGGTTCCTGGGGAAGATACCCCAACCCCAGGCGAGTACGCTTATACATGGGCAGGCGCGTAATGTCCTGGCCGTCCAAAGAGATGCGTCCGCCATTAGGTTTGATCAGTCCCAGGATCATGCAGAAGATGGTGGTCTTCCCTGCACCGTTTGGGCCCAGCAGGCCCACTATCTCACCGCGGTTGGCCTGGAAATCCACGCCCTGCACCACGGTCCGCTTGCCGTAAACCTTGACCAGTTGTTCAGCCTCAAGCTGTCCCATCGCTTCCATCACATCCAGCCATTTCTAGGACTACGCCTACAGCCCGCTCCACAGAGCCGGGAGCCCCCAGCTCCCGCTCCAGCGGGGCCAGGGCCTCCAGCATCCCTTGGCGGGCTGCATCGTTGTACAGCAGCTCTTCCATGGCTGCGGCAATTTTCGCATGATTGACATGCCCCTGAATAAACTCAGGTATTACATCCTTTCGCAAAATCTTGTTGGTTATGGTCATATAGGGCTTGCGATCCAGCACCTTTTCGGCGAAATAAGTAGTGTGGGGCACGCGGTACACGGCGAGGGAAGGCACTCCCAGCAAAGAGGCCTCCAGCGACGCGGTGCCAATGGACGTGATGGCCGCATCTGCGGCACTGAGCACGCAGTAAGTATCCCGCTCCAGGCGCACGTTGCTGCAGTGCGCGTTCTGGAGGATTTTCTCCACCAAAGTGGTGCGGATGGTGGCCGCGGCAGAAATGATGATCTGCAGTTCGGGGTGATCCTTGGTCAACTGGCAGAGGGCCTTCAAAACAGCGGGCAGGACGTTTTTCACTTCCACTTCCCTGGCACCAGGCAGCACAGCGGCAACTCTGCCCTCGGCAGCTATGCCCAGCTTCTCCCTGGCTTGGCTGGGAGTCACCGAGCGATCGGCCAGATCCATGAGGGGATGGCCCACGAACTCCACATCTAAACCCGCATCCCGGCACAGGGCCTCCTCAGTCCTGCTGATGGCAGCTACCTTCGTCACCACTCCGCAGAACTTGCGCAGGTCAGCATGTGTCAATCCGCGGCTGAAAGGCGTGTAATAATAGAGGACTGGAATGCCCCGGGTCCTGGCAATTTCCAAGATCTTGAGGCCGAAGACGGGCAGGCCGATCTGCAGGACCAGCGCAGGTTCCTCCTGGTCCATGGTCTCCACCACCCGTGCGATCAAGCGCTTGATCACGGTGGAGCCCCGCATGGACTGGAGCACGCCTAGACTTACGATCTCCGAAATATCAGAAAGCAGACGCACTCCGGCGTCGTTCATCAAAGGTCCCCCAACCCCATAGACCGTTGCCTGCGGGCACAGCTCGTGGATCTTGGACGCAAGTGCGGCTCCGAAGCGATCGCTGGTGTTGTCTCCACCAATCATCAGTATTCTTGGATTCATAGCGAGCCCTCCCCCTGGACTGCCAGATCCCGCCCAGTCAGTCGCATAACTTTATAGAGGGTTCGGCATTAGTCCTGCTTTTCCTCTTTTTCGAAATTCTGCTCCTCAGTTCATCAGGAGCTTCTTGTAGAGCGCGGCGATCTCAGAACGGGGCTGTGCGAAGACCCTTTCCGGTTCGCCTTCCTCCACCACCTTGCCCCGATCCATAAAGACAATGCGGTGGGCAGCCCTTAAGGCAAAGGACACTTCGTGGGTAACTATTACCATGGTTGTACCGCTGTGCTTCACCAGCTCCTCCATAACTTCCAAAACCTCTCCCACCAAGATGGGATCCAAGGAGGCAGTGGGTTCATCCCAGAGCATGATCTCCGGATGCGCGGCCAGGGCCCGGGCGATACCCACTCGCTGCTGCTGGCCTCCGCTGAGCTGGCCCGGTTTGCGCTCGGCAGCCGCCTTGAGCCCCACCTTGTCCAGGGCAGCCAGCGCCCGCTCCCGGGCCTGGTCCCGATCCATGCCGGCCAGGACCAGATGAAACATGACATTATCCAGTACTGTAAGCCTGGCGATGAGGTTGAAATGCTGGAAGACAAACCCCACCTTGCGCCGGAACTGCTGAAGTTCGGGCCCTGTTAGGGCCAGCACATCTTGGCCCCCCAAGATGATGGAGCCACTGTCAGGCTCTGTCAGGCGGTTGACGCAGCGAATCAAGGTGGATTTCCCGCACCCCGACGGCCCCATGATCACCACTGTCTCACCCTTGGCCACATCCAGATCCACCCCGGCCAGGGCCGCGGCTTTGCCGTATGACTTGTGCAAATCCCTGATCTGCAGCATTCTCCCACACCTCCTCTTCTTGTATCCTCTATCCTGCTTCAGAATTGCTGTTTGAACCGGTTGAGTAAGTTAAGCAGCCCCGGACGGCTGGGCGGAATGACCACTTCCCGCATGATCTGCACATGGGAAAGCCCTAAAGACTGGGCGGCCATGAGCTCCATGCTGTCCACGGGGCTGAACCGCTCGGCAAAGACCACCAAAACCACTCCCAAGCCGAAGCCCAGCACCGCAATGACCGCGGGGCTGAACAGGGGAATTTGGCCCCCCGCCAGGTAGTAAATGCTGCTCAAGACGGCACAACCCACAAGGCCGCCCAAAAGCAGCAGGGGATCAACCAGGCGCAGCCAGCGTTTTGCCGCAGCCTTCCTGCCCGCCCGCAGCTGCTTCAGGGTGCTGAAGATGGTGGCGTGGTCCAGGGCCAACACAATCATGGTGAAGATGATGGCCAAGAGCCCGGCCACGATGGAACGGACCTCTTTGAGGATGCGGAAGATCTCGCCCCTGGCATCTGGAGAAACCATGCCCGCGGAGGTGGAGTAGGTGTGCAGATAGGGGGTTTCCAGCTCAGCCTGGAAAATCTTCTCCAACTCCTTTTCGTTAAGCCGTTCTCCCTGAATGAGCAGCTGCACCCGCTCCCCAGGGATCACCTGTCCGCCCAGGTAGGTGTTGATCAGCCGAATGGACTGGCCGATTTCCGCATCGCTGAGATCGGGCAGTGTATCCCGGACAAAACCGATCTGCTCCATGATCGCGGCCACGTCGATCTCCTGGACATTGGCAATCTGAGTGCTGATCCCGTCCAGGCTCCGGCGCATCTCCTCGATATCCAGGTTCTGTAGGGAATCCAGGGACTGCTCTCCGTTGTTGAGCACGCTCTGGGCCAGGGTCTGGAAAAGGCCGTTGAGCAGAAGGGTGATCAAAAACTGCTCGCCGGAGGGCTTAGCATCGCCTTGGGTAATGCCCTCATTGAGCTGGCGCATCTGCACCTGCAGCACCTCCAGCTGCATGAGGGCTTCCTGGAAAGTGACCAGGACCGCCTCGGCGTTATCCACGGCAGCACTGGCCTGCACCGCCAGTTCTTCCAGCTCCGCCAGGAGTCTTAAGCTCTCATCCACGGCATAGGCCAGGCGATAGCGCTCGTTTTCGATCTCCACATCACCGATGAACTCACCGCGCTCACCCTCACCCAGGAGGCGGAACCCCTTGTAGGCCACCCGGTCCATGGACTGGACTGGGGAACCCTGGATGATCATGCCTTCACCCAAATCCCCGAATACTCCCGTCACTTCCACGATGAGCTCTTCAGCCAGTTCAGTTTCACCTTCAAGGACGATGCGCTCACCCACGGCCAGGTTCACTCCGGGCCCCGGGGCGATGCGCACCTTAGAGGCGTAGCTGCCCAAAAAGTCCCGCATCTCCACCAAAGTGGTCAGAAAGGCATCCAGATCTTCGCCGTACTGTGCGGATGTGATGTTGGCATAGCGATTACCCCTAGGTCTTTCCTGGGCGCGCAAAATTTCCAGAGCCTGCTCCCCTACCTCCTGGGTATCCACTGCAAAACCCATGGGAAAGCGCAGCTCCAGAATCTGATACTGCCCCAGGATCTGCTCAATCTGCGCGGAAACGCCCGGAAGGGCATCTTCCCCGTCCGCCAGTACCAATAAGTTGCTGCCGTCCTTAACTGCAAAGCGTACCCCGGGCAGGGCCTCAAACTGCTCCCGCAGTTCCTCCCGCACCCCGGGGTGCACTCCCCGTATAAGCACGCTGGGCTGCACGATCAAAGTATAGCCGCTCAGCCCTGGAACCGCGCCAAAAAGGGAGGTGATGCTCTCCAAAACCTCCCTGGTACGGTATTCCGGCGGCAGTCCAAAAAACACATTCGCCTGCCCTGCAATGGTCAGGGTTTGATTCAGTTTATAACCTGGGAAGGACTGCTCGCCAATGCGCTGCAGCTCCCGCAGGGCTGCCTCCTTGGCTTCATCGCGGATGTGCAGGATCAGATCATACTCGCCGTATTCGCCGATCATCTGATCAAGGGTATCACCAAAATAGGCGTCGATGGCCCAGGCAATCCCCTGGGAAAAACCGGCGCCGAGCAGGATCGTGATCACGAGCAGTATGACAAGATCTTTATAGAATCCATCTCGAAAAAAATCGAGCATTACCCTTCCTCCTCACCCAGTGCATTCATTATAACATGCCTCTAGCTGGGTCTTAAGTGGTAATGCCCGTCAGTACTGTCATATATTACTTCATTCGCGCTCCGTGTTAAACAGCCCTTGGAAGGCCCCGAAGAACTGCAGTTCGTTCTTCTCCAGGAACATGACAAAGCGCTCGCCCTCCAGGGTCCCGTCCTCAAAGGCCACCTTCACCTGCCCGGTGAACACCGCCTCGTCCGTTTCCTCATTGTACACCAGCTGATCTGAATAGACGGTGGCATCCTCCGTAACCACTACCACATTGCCTGCGGCCTGCAGCCTGTTCTCGCTGCCGAAATACTCCACCGTATCCGCCGTGAGGGTGAAGTCCTCTTTGGTGAGCTCGGCACCGGAGGTGAAGATCAAGTAGTCGTCCTCTGTCCGCCACTCCATTATCTGGCCCACAATCGTCACCTCCTCGAAGGTGACCCGGATCAAGGCCCCTTCAATTCCGGACACATCTGCGGAAAACACGCCCGCCTCGCGATCATAGCGGCCGGTGGCCGCATCCGCGGGCACGCCGGTGATCTCCAGTTTCCCCGACTGCTTTTCAGCCCCGCTGGCACCAAGTGCAGCCAGCAGCAGCAGGGCAAAAAGGAAAAAGATAATCAGCTTCTTAATCACTACCCGCTTCCTCCTCCATAAGAACGTTCCCATAGAAATCCATGGACTCCGCATCCAGGTTGTACACCACTTCCTCCAGCTTCCACACTAGGCCCTCATCGCGGATTTCCACATCCCGCTTGAGGTGGACCACTCCTTCTTCCGTGTCCATGGCCATCTCCGACGCGGTAATCTCCATACCCCGCCAAATAATGCGCACGGGCCCAGGCGAAGAGAGCATGTTGGTGCGCCCCTGCCACTCCAAGAAATCGCTCTCCAGCTGAAACCCCTCTTTCCCTTCCACCAAAACGGGGCCATGGAGGTGGAGGATTTCCTGCTTGCGCTGCCACTGCGCCCTGGGGGTGTCAATGGACAGGTAGGGTTCTCCATCCTGAAAGACGATCATTTCCTCCAGCTCACTTAAGGTTACCACATCGCCTTCCTGCAGCACCATGCGGCTGACGATCTCCCACTGGCGCTGGCCCTCCTTGCGCCCCACTAACCGGGATTCCACCAGCTGCACGCTGGGGGGCACGCTCACAGCCGGCGGGGCCGGTGTGGCCAGATAACGAAAGGTGATGAAGAGGATGACCCCAACCAGGACCACGCCCGCGGCAATAAGTCGTTTTGCCTTGGTTGACAGGTTCATCACTCCTTCACATCAATAATGTCCGCCACATCCTCCAGGTCAAAGAGGCTTAAGCCGGATTTGCTGTCCCAGCCAATGGGCAGGGTGGGGAAGGCGTTGATCACCAGCTGCACCGCGAACCGGCCCGCCACATGATCATAGGAAAGGACCAGCTTACGGCAGTGCAGATCTTTGCTGATGGAGATCTGCCCCTTGGTGAACCTCTGGGAAGGAGGTGTGTAGATGCTGTCATAGCTCAGCTCCACAGTTTCACCAATGGGCAGGGCAACCCGCAGATCCACCCGCTCCAGTTCCTGCACGTGCGGTTTATAGCGCATCCCGAGCTTCACGCTGACTTCATCCCGCTTGTACTCGGCCATGGGAACGAGGCGCGTCAAGGCCCGGTTGTTCAGATCATAACTGGCATACACATCCAGCCTCCACTTGTCGCTGGGACGCAGCACGGTGTTGAGGGTGAGGGTGTTAAAGCTCTTTTTGGTGAAATCATAGGTGGTACTGGCGCTGGCCTGCAGCTTATCCCGGCTGTAGCTGAGGCGCACATACAGTTCATCCAGCGGCTTCTGGGCATCAAACTTGAAAGGGGTAGTACCCCACACGTCTCGCCTCCGGTAGGTGCTGCTTAACGAGAGGTTTTTGCCCAGGCTTTGGGTTAGGGCCACCCGCCCGTAGAGCCAAGCCTGGCTCTGCCCATCGGGGTAGAGCGCTCCGTTCAGGTCGCCCTGGTAGGTGATGTTCGTGCCCGTTCGGGGCCGCCACGTCTTGGGTCGCAGGGTGAGCTGGCCGTAGGCCCTGCTTTTGATGACGTTGGACGGCTTTTCCCCATAGCGGCCCACCACCACCTGTGCCTGCAGCGGCAGCTTCTCCACTCCCAGGTCACTCACTTCCCATTTCAACTCCGGCACCCGCTGGATACTCCGCCAACCCGGCGTTTCCGTATCCAGCAGATCCGGGTTAAACTGCTGCTCCAGGGTGAGGGTGGCCTTGTGCCTGCCCTGGGAGTAGACGGCGGAGGCCAGATAGTCCATGATGCGCACCTCCTCGCTGGTGCGCTTCTGGATGTAATTCCCCTTCAGGTTCACGGTCAGGTGATCCGTCAAGCCCTTGGATCCTTCCAGGCCCAGATCGGTCTGCTCTTTGGTGGAGGAATCGGGGGTCTGCTTGTACTTCAGCCACAGTTTCCCCTTTAGGCCGTCGGCACTGAAATTCAAAGTCGTGTCAGAGCTGGTCTCTTTGCGGACCCAGGTGTTCTCTACGCTGTTCTTGGTGGTAAAATCCCAGCTCTGCTTGGCGAGGGTGTGCTCAAAGGCCCCTTTGTAGGCGGGTTCACTGCTGGTGGGGATGCCCCACAAATAGATAAACCCCTCCCCCAGTTCCGCCAGCTTGTAGTTGTGCCTGATCCCGGCACCCAGGCCCAGGCGGCTGTACAGGTCGACGTAAATGTTGCCGTAAGCGTTGTCGGTCAAGTAGTAGTTGAAGGTGGTCTTGATGAAATACCCCTCATGCTCGCTGAAGCCCACCACAGGGAGGTTGACCAGGAGATCCTCCAGCTCCTCTCCCAGGGGGACCACCAGGTAAGGCCAGTAAAAGAGGGGGATCTTGCCCTCGTAGTATACCACATGGCGGATGATGGCCTTATCTCCCGGGATAAACTCCATTTCCTTCGTGACCAATCGGTAATGGCTCTCCTCCAAGTCACAGGTGGTAAAGGACGCCTGAGACACGTGGTACTGCTCCTCATCAAAGACCACGGAGCTGCCGGAAACAAACACGGCCCCATGGGGAACCTTCAGCTCGGCGCGCACTTCGTCAAAGGTGCCCTCACCGGTCTCCAGATCGTAGATCAGGGCATAGCCGCGGATCTCCTGATCATCCTGGACCAGCCGCACCGAACCCTGCAGGGTGACCAGCCCCTCAGCCAGATCCGCGTGGAGCGAGTCGCCGTAAAGAATGATGCCATCCAGATGGACTTCCACGCCGCCTTCGGCGGTGAAGACCTGGCGCTCCAGATCATAGGAGCCGGCGGTGCCCGCGACAATGCGCACCATCTGCTTAGCACTGTAAGCAGACGGCGCAGGCACAACCAGCATAATGGCCAGGGCAGCGGCCACAAGCACACGGCGCGTCCAGGAAGGCATTATAATCTCCCCAATCCTAGTACCAGCGGTCGGACAAGACCAGAAAGACCAAACCGCTCACGAAGAATAGGCTGTTCACCAGCCAGGCGGACACCAGGGGCGGCAGCACCTCGTTGATCCCCAGGGAGCGGGACACGGAAACAGCCACATAGTAAACGAGGAGAATAGCCAGGCTCATAATGACTCCATAGGCGCGCCCGCCCCTGCCCATGAGGGCCAGCGGCGCGGCGAACAGGGCAAAAACGAACGAAGCCATGGGCAGGGAAAGCCGCATATGGTGCTCCACCACCCAGGAACGGACCTTCAGCCCGCCCCTTTGAAAACGCTCAATGTATTCCCCCAGCTCCCTGCGGCTCATCTCTTCCACGGAGCGCTGGTTGCCCAGGTAGACTTCACCCTTCTGTTCGGTGACAATCTCCATGCGCTCGAAGCGGCTTTCAAACTGCACAAAGCCGTCTTCGTCCAGCTCCTGGTAGACCCCGTCAAAGAGGACCCACACGTAGTCATGGAAGATGCCTGTGTGGGCACTGATTATGTTGGGAAAGCCGGTGCCGCCCAGCTCGTAGACGAGGATCTTTTTCAGTTCCCTGGTCTTGGTGTCCACTTCTCCGATGTAGAAATAGCGGTCATCCCCGCCGTGGAAGAACACGTTTTCCTCCACCAGGGGTACCCCATCGGAGAAGATGATCCGCCGCAAAGTGTTTTCGAATTTGGTGTTGGCCGGAGGCACTATATACTCCGAAGCCAGGTAAGTGGAGATGCTGATCAGCAGGCCCAGAATCAAAATGGGCACGATCAAGCGGGGATAGGACACTCCGCTTCCCCGCATCACGGTCATCTCGTTGTCCTGCACCAAGCGCCCCACGGCCAGTAAGGTGGAAAACAAGGTGGCTATGGGCAGCGTCATCACCACGGTGGCGGGAATGCGGTAAAGAAGCATTTTCGCCACGGTGGGCACGGCCACATCATGTACAAAGATCAGATCGGTGAGCTGAAACAACAGCCCGCTTAACAGCACGATGGTGAATCCAAAAACACAGAAGAAAAACGGTCCCAACAGCTCTCTGCTCAAATAACGATCAAGGATCCTCATCCCACTAGCACCTCAATGTGAGGGTGAACTAAAAGGCCAGCCGGTAACGCACCCCCATGTTCAGGCCGTGGCCAAAGGCCAAGCCCAAATTGACTCCCAGTTCCGGACTGAACTGGGCCTGCACTCCCCCCGCCAGGCCTTGGCCGTCGTACTCCAAAAAGAGGGACGTGGTTGGCGCGTTGTTCACCTTGACGGGATTAAGCATCATGGTTACCCCCGCCATGCCCCGGGAGTAGCGGCCCAAGCCCCAGGCCAGATGCCCCCTGAGATGCGGCGCACCCAACTGCTTAGAGATCACTGCGTACAAGTTCTGCCTGCTGGAGGAGAACTCACCGCCAATGGCCAGCCCCGGCCACTGCTCGGTTTCCGGTGCCAGCACCGCCTTAACGGTGGCGTAGAGCCTGCCCCCCACCTCCTGCTTCAGACCGGCGCTGAAGTTCGGGTGCAGCCCCAGCTCCAAGCGGGCCGTATGCAGGCCGCGGTGAAAAAGATAATCCAGCTCCAAAGTGCCGGGGGCAGCTGCATCCGCCGTGGGCATGGCCACCAGCTGTGCGGCTTGGGCGCTGCCGGCCCAGACCGCGCAAACAACGACTATGCTCCAAACAATGCTGCGAACGTTCTTCATAACTGTAACCTCATCTCCTAGCTTTGTCCCTAGTTATTCTTCCTGGGCTCAGCAATTACCTGCCTTGGAAGGCTGGGAGTTGGTGGATTTTGAAAAACCGCCTTGCGGCGGCTATTTGAGCTTGCGAATCACTTCGTCGGTTAAGTCCGTTCCTCCGTAGCGGATCACGTCGCTGTCCAACACAACTGAAATGCCCCTGCTCTCCGCCACCTCCTTCACCGCAGCGTTCACTTCACCTTCCAGCTGCAGCTCCAGCTCCTGGCGGTAAGCCAGGTATTCGGCGTAGGCCTGCCGCTCCCGTGCAGACCGATCCACATCCTCCTCAGTGGGTTCATCCTCCAGATCGAAGCGGGTGAGCAGCTCCTGGTAGCGGTCAGCGAGCATTTGGTTCAACTCCTGAGCCCTGGGGCTCTCATCCACCACCCGCATCAGATTCACAACACCTACCGCTTCGCGTCCAGGCCCCGCCATGAGGACCCAAGCCAGGGCCACGGCCAGCAAGCCCGCCAAGACCCAAGGTAGATACTTCACTCTGCTGTCACCACCTTATCGCGGGATAAGAGCGTTTTTCTACCTTAGTATGACCGATTTGCCAGGGCACTAGACAGGCGGGAATCAACTTCTGCCAACTCACGCTCCAGCTCTGCCCAGAGCCTCTGATCGTAGCTGGCCAGCTCTTCCCTGAGGGCGGCCTCCAGTTCCTCCTGGAAAGCCAGGACACTGCGGCGCGCCAGCTCCTCATGCTCTGCTTGGAGCTGCTGCACCCTTTCCTGAAACTCAGCCTCCAGCTCCTCCTGGATCAGCTCCAGTTCTTCCTGCAGCGCGGCCATTTCAGCAAGCTTTTCCTCCTGCTCCTGGGGCGAAAGGGAGACCAAAACCAGCTGCAGCTGCAGACCCAAGAGTTCCTTGTTCAGCTCCTTCTGGCTTTGCTCCGCCTGCATCTGGAGCTCCTCCCGCAGGGCAGCGACTGCTCCGTGGAGCTTTTGGGCCTGCTCCCTCTTGAGCTCCCCTGCCCGCTCCTGGAGCAGCTCTTCCGCTGCCTGGACCAGCTCTGCCTCGAAAGCCGCAAGCTCCACGCCGTGCTGAGCCAAAAGCTCGCCTGCCCTGGCCGTCCTCTGGGCATGGCTGTCAGCGCTGGCCGCAGGGGGCAGCGCCGCAGTGGACCCGCTGAGCAGGGTTAGCAACAGAACGAGACCAATCAGTCCAGACCATTTTCGCATCATCCTAAGCCTCCGCGCTCATTATAACAGGAGGCCTGGAGCAGAACAAATGCAAAAAAAGCCAGTGAGCCTGCCCGCAGGCCAGCTCACCGGCTGATTGTACTTCACTAGATCATGCTAGAACGCCTGGCCGATCCCGAAGTAGAATTGGCCTTTGCGTGTATCGTCCACTTTACCCAAACCGTAATCCAGGCGCAGGAGGCCCAAGGGGGTATCCAAGCGCACGCCTACTCCGAAGGAGTTCTTGAGATCCTTCAGGTCCAGCCCGTCGCCATCTTCCCAGGCGGTGCCCCAGTCCGTAAAGACCACGCCCTGAATCTTTTCCACGATGGGGAAGCGGAACTCAGCGTTGAAGAAGAACATGTTATCTCCCTTGAGATCCGGATCCCCGTAGCCGTAACCGCGCAGGCTGTCTGCCCCACCGATCCTGAACTTGTCGGCATCGGGCAGCGTACCGCCCAAAAGCCTTCCTGCTGCTCCCCGCAGGGCCAGCACGTAACCGCCGTCCTTCACTTCAAAGAAACGGCTGTGCTCTACCCGCAGCTTGCCGTAGGCAGCACTGCCGCCGAAAAGGGTTGTGCCCAGCTCCAGGTAAGCATCGTTCTTGTAACCCTCCGTGGGGAAGAAGGGATGATCCACCGTGTTGGTGTTTACGCCGATCCCGATGGTCCTGGTCTTGGAATCATCGGGTACTCCATCTTCCCAACCGCTCTTGTATTCATAGGTGTTGTTCTCCATTTTGAAGGTGAGGCGCGCCCTGGTAAACTCGGTGAGGGGCTTACCCAAGGTGAGGCTGCCGCCGATGGATGTGCGCTCGCTCTCAGTTTCCTTTTCGGTATCACTGTCCACGGTCTTCACCGTATCCACCTTGCGGTGGAGGCCCGTCCCCAACGAGATGCCCGATTTGGTGAGATAGGGCTCGTAAAAATCCAACTCGTAGGAGGTGACCTTCTGCCCTAAGCTGGCAGTGCCCTGAATCCTCTGGCCGCGGCCGAAGAGGTTTTCATCGGACACCTGCAGGAAGCCAACCAGCCCATCGGTGGTGCTGTAACCCACACCAAAGGTGGCTGCACCGGTTTTGCGCTCTTTCAGGTTGATGGTGAGCACAGTCTGGTCGGGATCGTCCTCCTGGGAGAACTCACGGCTGATCTCGTCGAAGAATCCCAGCATGAGCAGGCGGCGGAGGCTCTGATCAATCTCGTTAATGTTGACAGGCTCGCCCACATCAAAGCTGAGCTCCCGCTCGATCACGAAATCCTTAGTCTTCTCATTGCCTGTAATCACAATATCTTTCAGTGTGGTCTGGGCCAGTTCAATGAGGACATGCCCATCGGTATCAGCGCTGAGCGAACTGACGCGCACCAGATACCCATGCTCTTCCAGAACCCATTCCCACAGGCCTTCCAGGTCTTCCCAGAGATCATGCGCGTTGAGGACAAACCCCGGCTGGGTCTTCATCTGCTTGGCATAATCCCCAAAGGGGACTCCAGGCACACCGGAGAAGGTGACCTCCCGCACAACAGGGTTTTCCACAACCACAAAGACTACCTCGACTCCGCCTAGAGCGGGGTCAACGGTGGCCTGCACGTCTTCGAAGAAACCCAGATCATAAATGGCGCGGATGTCGTCGATGATTTTTTGCTCCACGGCCTCTTCACCCAGCCGCGTTTTCAGGATGGCCGCCCTGATGGTCTCGGTATCTACGAAGCGGTTGCCCTCGATGGTGATCAGCCGCACTATACCCAGTTCTTGGCCCTGAGCGTATGCCAGTGCGCTGTTCATCGAGACAAGCAAGCCTAACACCATCAGCGCCAGAACCACCCTGGCTGAACGTTGCCTCATTGTCCTGCCTCCCACACAGTAGTTTTCGATCTTCTTCCCTATTTCTATCATCCTGCCCAGATTCCTCTTGCCAAGTACGGGGATGTATAACAGAAATATCCAGCCCGATCAGTGGTAGATGCTGAGGTCAAAGGTGGCCAGGCCGTCCAGTACGAACTGCGTAGACAGGCGCACCACCACCGGCTCCACGGGCTCGGCCCAAGCGTAGTAGCCCAGGGAATCCAAGGTTTCTTCTTCATCCTCCTCAGAACCTTCCTCTTCCTGTTCCACGTGGTTTTCCAGGAAGGGATAGAACTCGGCTACCAACTCGTTATTTCTCTCCCCATCCATATATTCCTCGATCAAGTCGTCCAAAGTGTCCGCATCGGAGATGAAAGCCCGCATGGGTTCCTCATCCTCTTGCGTTTCCGCATCGAGGATGCTGGTGTGCACCGGGGGTTTGGTGGCGAAGTAGCTCTCCGCCCCGCTGCGCACAGTAACGGTGAGCAGCCCCTCCGCGGTATCCGGCGGGATCTGCAGGCGCAGCGTCCTGGTCTCCGGCTGCCCCCTATAGGGCCTGATCAGAACTTCCACATCCACGCTTTCTCCAGCCTTCACATGGGCATGGCTGGGGGTGGCCTTTTCGATGGTGGCCGTCTTCCGCTCCTTGGACACTTCCACTTCGATTTTCACCTGCTGCAGATCCACCGCCTGAAGATTATTGCCCATGAGCAGCTCCAGGCCGGAAAGCAGATCCACCAAACACCACACAGCTATATCCGAATCACTGTAAAAAAGGTTTTCCCGGATCATGCGCTGCGTGAAATCCTTGGAGACGAACTCCAAACGCACATAGGCAGTGCCATCGCCCACCCGATCTAAGGCAGCATCAATGGCCTGGTAGGCACTGCTGATCACTAAAGACGAGATCAACTGTTCATCCTTGATGGACTCCACGTAGAAGTCTCGGCGCACGCCGCGCTCCATGTCCGTGACGGAAATGGTGATGGGGACGTAGTGCACGGGCTCCCCCAGGATGCCGCCGACACCTGCAGCCCGATCCTGGGCCACTTTGCCCACTGTGGCACCCAGGGACACGATCTTGGAGGGCACTTCCAAGTTGGGCATAGTGTGATGGACATAGACCGCGGAGGCGAAGAATTCAACTGGCCCCCGGTGGAACACGGGGTGCCCCATGGCCACAAAACGCCCGTCCTCCAGAACATGGGTCACGGTACCGTAACTGGCCACCATGAAATCGCCCCTGAGCAGCTGCACGCCGAACATGCTGCCCGGTTCAAAGGCAGCCGGCCCCAGGGAAGTGGATGCTGCGATGGAGGGCATGACCTGCACCCTCTCCACGCCCAGGGCCCCCAGCAGGTAATCCAGGTTGCGTTCATTCATGCCCTGGATTACCAGGGGTGAAGCCACCGCGATCACATCTTCAGGCAGAACCGGTTCAGGCGCGGGCATCTCATCGAAGATCTTAAACATATCCACCGCGGGGGTGACCAAACCAATGCGGTGATCCGAATAGGCGTAGGTGTAGGAAATGGCCCCCAAGAGGCGATCCTGGATATACACGGGAGACCCGCTCATACCCCGGGCAATGCCCCCGGAACGTTCAATAACATCTCCGCTCACCTTCACCATGATCAGGCTGCTCAAAGGAGGGCTTTGGGGAACCAGACCCAGTACTTCCACATCAAAGGTCTCAATGGTGTTCCCTGAGATGACCGTTTTTGCCGTGCCGCGCAAACCCGGCCTCACTTCCTCAGGGGGGAACAGTTCCACCGCAAGGACCTGGCCGGAAACACCTAAGATGATCACCAGTATGGCTATTCCATACCACAACGGCAGTTTTCGCATGAAGCCACCCCTTCGCTACCCTCTACTTAGAACCTGGAACAACCACTATGGCATTACTTACTGCCCGCTCTTTCCCGTCGGAGGGCAGGTTCAAAACCAAGTTGCGCACTGTCATGGTTGTGGAACCTCCTCCATCTAGGTTCATGGCCTCAAGCGCTCCCAGCTCAATTAGGAGATTTGCTAGCTCATCCAATGTCATACCTACGCTGATATGTGGTTGCCTTCCGTTAACAGTAACCAACAACAGCCTTTGATCGGCTGTAATCCCTATGGCGGTGCGTGGAGCCCGCCCTTTGAGGATATCATCCTTAAACTGCTCAGCCTCACCGGTGATCTCCACTTGCCCGTCCCGCACCAGCCGAGGCCCGCCGCCAATAATCTGGAAAACACCCAGCTCGCTCCAGTCAGGCTGGAGCGTGATGCGCAAATCCACCCTGTCGCCCAGCTTGAGCCGGGAGAGGTACTCCCGCTGTGCTCCGTGGGCTGAAAGCACGATACCGCCTTGGGGAATGGTGCTGTTCCCTTCGGGCTGCAACCGCACCACCACACCATCCACTACCACCACTTCATACCCGTAAGGATTGGTGTTGGTCTTGGTGCCGTACGCTTCTGTGTAGACAATCAGCTCATCCTGGAGCCGCGGGCGGTTCAGCCCGGAAATCGTGGTGAGCAGTCCATCTTCGTACCAAAGTTCGCCCACAAAGCCCACGCTGTCCATGACCGCGCCCCCCGGGCGCAGGCCCACCGCGGTGCGGTTGGCATAGGGCTCCGTAATCAGCTCCCCGTCAATCATCAAGACCCCCAGGGGCCTTCCGTTGGACGCAAAATAGGCACCGTTGACCGCTGCAATGGCCCCGGTGCGCTTGGCCATATCACTGACCCGCTCCGCTCCATAGACACGATCCTGAGCTAGAACAAGCTTAACCTCGAAGTTGCGCTTAAGATCTATCTCCAAGTAGTTTACCACATTGGGGCCAAAACTGTCAGCCCGGCGCTGGTGCCCGTAGGTAACTCCAAACTCAACCAGGCGCGTCGTGGTATTTACAAATGTCTTGGGGATCACCAGTTGAAAAAGCTCCGCATCCTCCTGGACCACACCTTCGGGCAGCTGGTAGTTGAACTCCAAAACCAGCCGCGCAGAGCCGCCCCCTTCCTCCGAGTAGCGAACCTCGCGCAGGGCCACATCAGCCGGAGCCTGCGCCTGGGCCATCCCGGGCATGGGCATGTTCGAGTCCACAATGGCCTTCATGGGATGCGACGTATAGCTGACCCTAAACTCCTGGCCGAAAGCTTTGGGCAGAGTGAGTACAACCTCCTCCGGCAGGACGATCAGGCCTTGCGCAAGTGCAGTGCTGGCCAGCGCCGGAGCACAGGCAGCGAACAGCGTCAGTATCAAGCAGAGAACTGGCGGGGTCCATCTCCACTGCACACACACTCCCCCTTTGGCTTCCTACATACAATTCTTGACAGCAGGGGGTTTTCCTGCCACAAAAAAACTCCACAGCGGCGTGCTTGTGGAGTTTGCCGGCCTCAGTCTTGATCATCTGGGACATAGCGGGACATCTGCTCGTAAATGAGCTTGGCCAGCCCTAGGCTCTGGGCCTGGGAACTATTCACAGCCATCTCCTGATCCAGCATGGACTGGAAGAGTTTCTCAGCCCGGCGGTCGCCCAGTAGATCGTTTTCCGCAACGGTGCGCCGCATTTCCGCCAAGAGCATCTGGACAAAGAGGGCCTCAAACTGTTCCGCCGCATCCCGCAGCGCTTCCCGGGAAGCGGCCTGCTTTTTTCTGCCCAGTTCCTCTGCCTGATCAGCCAGCAGTTCCCCTGGGTTCCAACTTACCCGCATGGCCATCCTCCTAAATGATGATCAGCTCTCCGAACAGCGCCCCTGCCGCCTTCACGGCCTGCAGAATGGCGATGATGTCCCTGGGGGTAGCCCCCACAGCATTGAGGGCATCAACCAGGTCCTGTACGCTGGGCATGCCGCCCAAAAGGGTCGTGGTGCCGTAGGTTTGCCCTGGCCCCATAGCTTCGCCAAAGAGCCTCCCATCTCCTCCAAAGGCGGCCATGTTTTCTCCCTGGCCCACCTGCACCTTGAGACCCCCATGGGATACCATCACGGGGGAGATGCGCACCTGGGATCCCATGACCACGGTACCCGTACGCTCGTTCACCACCACCCGGGCGTTGGTATCGGGCCGGATGGGCAGTTCCTCCAGCTCCGCAATGAAAGCCACCACGTTGCCCAGGTAGCCCACGGGAACCTCGATTTCCACCGTGCTCTGATCCCTGGCCCTGGCTGCATTGGCACCGTACACCGCGTTCACTACCTCGACCAGCCGCTGGGCTGTGGTGAAATCGGGATCCAAGAGCACCATGGAAACCGTGCCGTCCGCGGCCAGGCTCCTGTACTCCAGTTCCCGCTCCACAATGGCTCCGCCAGGTACCACGCCCACCGTGGCGTGGCTGCCCTGGGAACCCGAGCCGCTCCGCCCGGCGCTGCCGCCAAGGGAAACGGGGCCCTGGGCCACTGCAAACACCTGGCCGTTAGCGGCCTGGAGCGGAGTCTGCAGCAAAAATCCCCCCTGCAGGCTGCGGGCATCACCGATGGAGGATACGGTTACATCGATGCGATCGCCTACCCTCAGCGAAGTGGGCAGATCGGCCGTGACCATGACCGCGGCAATATTGCGCATGCGCAGATCCCCTGGGGAAACGGAGATGCCAAAGTTCTCCAGCATGTTGGCGATCATCTGCACGTTGGCCCGGGAGCCGGAACCGTCCCCGGTTCCCTGCAGGCCCACCACCAGGCCCAGCCCGTAGATCTGGTTGTCCCGCACGCCCTGAACCCTGGCCACATCCTTGATCCGCACAATGGGAGTGTCGTAGCGGATGGGCTCAACGCTTTGGGATATGGCTGCTCCCGCGCCGAGGAGGATGATCCCCAACGCGATCCAGATAGTCTTCTTCCACATCTTCCTTCCTCCTCGCCCGACTAGAAGAGCCAGTTAAGCAAACGGGTGAGCAAGCCCGGCTTGTTCTTGTCAGCCACCATACCTGTGCCCACGAAGGAAATCTCCGCATCGGCCACAAAAGTGGACAGCACCGTATTGTCCGGGGCCACATCCTCCGTGCGCACCAGGCCGGTGAGCACGATCTCCTGCTCTTCACCGTTGATCACGATCTTCTGCCTGCCTTCGATGCGCATGGTGTTATTGGAGTAAGACTCCACCACCCTAGTGGTGATCTTGGCCGTTAGGCTGCCGCCCCGGGTAGTAGACCCATCCGCGGAAAAGCTGTCGCCGCCGCCCAGGCGCAGCAGGGGAATGAGATCGGCCAGCACGCCCCCTCCCGGGCCCACGGACACCTCGGAATCCTTGCCGGTGCTGGTGGCGGCGGTCTGCCGCGCTTGGGCCTGTTCCACAATGATCACCGTGACCAGATCCCCTGGGCGCCGCGCCTTGCGGTCCACAAACATTGATGAATTCTGATCCACCGGGTATAAGGACTGGGCCAGCGTCAGCACCGCGGGCCCCATGACCAGACCCAAGGCGGCAAGCAGAGTAAGGGTCAATAATCCAAACCGTTTCACGGAGTTCCTGCCCCCTTCATATGCACCTCTACAGTGTGGGCATCAACGACTTCACCAACAACCCGCTGTTTGGAAAGGGTGTTTTCCACCTCGATCATCTCCCCCAACCCCCCGCTCTGACGGGCGATTCCGGGAGCCGTGACCGTCACGCTCCCAGCCTGTACCAGGAGGGTAACCGCATCACCCCGCTCAATCAGGGGAACTGCTTCCACATTGAGCTCGGTAAGGGGAGCCCCCTCTGCCACCAGCCTGGTGGTGCGCAGGCCCACAAAATCCTCCAGAGAGCGGGCTTCTGTCCAGGCACCCCTGATCTCCCGCTCCTCCAGGCGGATATCGTCCAGAGTGAGCACTTCGCCGCGCTTGAGATCCCTGGAGGCCACTACCACCTCATACACGGGAACCCCTACTGCCTGCTGCCCCGCTGGACTTCCGGCCGCACTGGATGCGGTTCCATACACCTGCACCACTGCGGCTCCCTGGAACTCCACCAGCTTGGGATCGACACCGGCCTGGCGCAGCCTAACTTCGATCTGCCCCTTGGTCAGCCGACGGGAACTGCCCGGCTGGGGCGCGGTCCCGGCACTCACCTGAGCCAGCTTCTCAACGAGATCGGGCGGCCCGCTGATTTCAGCGATTTCCCCCAAAAGGAGCTCTGAACTCTGGACACTGGCGCTTTCCGGCAGAATTACCACCGCCGTGCCCGGCTCAGCCCCCCAGGCCGCGGGGCCGGCCAGCAGAGCCAAAAGCGTCAGCAAAGCCAGCGCTCCAACTATGCCCTTCCTAATCACGGGGCATTACCGGCGCAGATTGTTGGCGGCCTGGAGCATTTCATCGGAGGCCTGAATGGCCTTGGAATTGCTTTCGTACGCCCTTTGGGCAACGATCATGTTCACCATCTCTTCCACTACCTGCACGTTGGACATCTCCAAAAAGTGCTGGGCCAGGGTGCCGAATCCGTCCAGCCCGGGAGTGCCCACGATGGGCTCGCCGCTGGCGGCCGTGGCCGTGAACAGGTTGCGGCCTTCGCTTTTCAAACCGCCTGGGTTCACAAAGCGGACAATTTGGATCTCTCCAATGGGCTCTGGTTCCTCCGCCCCCGGGCGCATGACGGTCACCGTGCCGTCGGAGGCGATGCTCAGCTCTAGGCTGTCCGCGGGGACCACGATCTCCGGCTCAATTGGGAAACCGTCAGAGGTAGTGATCCGGCCGTCCGTATCCAGCTTAAAGGCACCGTCCCTGGTGTAGCGGATACCTCCGTCGGGCAGGAGCACCTGGAAAAAGCCGTCTCCCTCAATCACCACATCCAGGGGATTGTCCGTCTGCTGGTACATGCCCTGGGAGAACATTTTCTGGGTGGCCACGGTCCTTACACCGTGTCCCACCTGGATCCCTGTGGGCACCTGGGCCCCGGCAGTGGATGGGGTCCCTGCATACTTCACCGTCTGGTAGAGCAGATCTTGGAAATCCACTCTGCTCTTCTTAAAGCCGGTGGTGTTCACGTTGGCCAGGTTGTTGGAAATGGTGTCGATCTTGGTCTGCTGGGCGGTCATGCCGGAGGCTGCCGTCCACAAAGCGCGCATCATAACAAAAAAACCCTCCTCGCTGTCCAAATCGAACACAGCTCAAGAGAGGGGTGTATGAAGCTATCTCAGTCGGTCGATAGCTTCCGGGAACGTGCCGCATCCCGGCAATCCGCGTTCCCAGGCCTCTGTTTCCAGTCCAGCCTGTCAATTCCCCTCAGGCTCGTGAGCTATGCTTCCTGCTCTCGAATTCCTTTTGAACTTAAACGTCGTTGATGATCCTGCCTAGAGTCTCATCAAAGGCCTGCACCACCTTTTGATTGGCCTCGTAAGCTCTCTGGATGTTAATCAGGTTCACCATCTCCCTGACCACATTCACGTTGGCCAGCTCGATCATGCCCGGTGCCAAAACTGCCCGGTAACGGAAGGGATCCCCCGCCTCGGGTGTGGCCTCAAAGAGGTTGGCCCCCCTTCTGATCAGCCCATTGCGGTCGTTAAATTCCACGATGAGCAGCTTGTCCACCACCTGCCCGTTAACCAGCACTTCTCCCGTTTCTGTGAACATAACCGGCCCTTCACCCACATAGATGGCGCCGTTCTCACCCCGCACCAGGTTGCCGTCGAGTGTTGCCAAAAGGCCGCTGGGGTTCACGGTAAAGCGCCCATCACGGGTGTACCTGTTTCCCTCCGGCGTGCTGATGGCAAAAAAGCCCGCCCCAATCAGGGCCAAATCCAGGGGATTTTCCGTCGTGCGGAGCACCCCGGGGGCAAAGGAAGTATGACTGCCCTCCACTATTGCTCCTGTCCCCAAGGTTCCCAGCACCCGGCTTTGTCCCTCAAACACCCGGTACACGGGTCTCTGGGGAGCTGCGTAAATGTGGGCCGTCTGCCTCTGAAACCCTGCCGTGTCCACGTTGGCCAGGTTATTGCTGGCCACATCCATGCGCATGGTCTCCACCAGCATACCCGATGCTGCCGTATAAATGCCGCGGAGTATACGATCACCCCCCATCTCTCCTGATCCCCTTATCGGCAGGTGGCAGAAAAAACTTTAGGGCGCTCAGCGCGCCCTAGTGTAACTTGCGATAAATTGGCTCCTGTTGGAGATCCGATCCAGGGAGTCTAAGATCTCGCCCGTACCCCGCACCACACAGCTGAGGGGATCCTCCGCCAGGGTCACGGGCACTCCCGTCTTTTCCTGAATCAGGCGTGCCAGGCCGTCCATGAGCGCCCCGCCGCCCGTTAGGGACATACCCCTGTTCACTATGTCCGCGGCCAGCTCTGGAGGAGTCACTTCCAGCACAGAACGGATGCCATCCACTATGGTGGTGAGCATCTCCTCCACCGCAGGGTAAATGTCCAGGGAACTGATCTCCACCGTGGCCGGCAGGCCGGTGACCAGATCCCGCCCCCTGATGCTCATCTTCCGCTCAGCAGTGGGATAAGCACTGGCAATGGCCATCTTGATATCCTCCGCCGTCCGATCGCCGATGGCCAGGTTGTACACCCTCTTCACATGGCGGATGATGGCATCCTCCATGTGAATACCGCCAACCCGCAGGGATTGGGATGTGACTTCTGCACCCAAAGAAATCACGGCGATATCCGTCGTACCGCCGCCGATATCCACAACCATGCTGCCGCTGGGGGCAGCAATATCCAAGCCGCAGCCAACGGCCGCGGCAATGGGCTCGGTCACCAGGTAGACTTCCTTGGCCCCGGCCAGATTCGCAGCTTCAATAACAGCTCGTTTTTCAACTGTGGTAATCCCTGAGGGAACGCAGACCATGACGCGGGGCCTGAAGCCTCGGCCAGCTGCCTTTCTGATGAAATGTTTGAGGATCTCCTCCGTGATGGTAAAATCTGCGATAACCCCTTCTTTCAGGGGCCTGATCGCCCTAATATTTCCAGGGGTCCGCCCAATCATCTCGCGGGCTTCCTCGCCAATTGCGCAGATCTTCTGGGTATTTACGTCGACGGCCACCACCGCGGGCTCGTGGATGACCACACCCTTACCACGCACATGAACCAGTATATTAGCAGTACCCAAATCAATCCCAATATCTCTGCCAAACACCATTTGTCCCCCTCTGCAGACACTAGCGCATAGATTGCAATGCCTTAGTGTTCGCCACAGATGGGACAAATCCTTTTTCCACCAGAGATTCTAAGAGGCTCGGCTGGCCCCCTTCACCCCGTATTTGCGCTTGGTTGCCTCTCCGCCTCGAATGTGCCGCTCCGATTTGTTTATCTCAAGGACCTTTTTGACCTGTTCGGCCAGTTCCTTGTTGATCCGTGGCAAGCGCTCGGTTACGTCTTTGTGCACAGTGCTCTTACTCACCCCGAACACCAGAGCCGCCTGCCGGACAGTGGCATTGGTCTTCACAATGTATAAACTTACATCCACTACCCGCTTGCGGATATAGTCTCTCATCTGCGCTTCCCCCTAGCACTTTTTATACATTTATATGCCGCAGGGCTTTCATTATGCTTAGCCTAGTGGAGAAACGCCTCTGGATTGACGGGCTGGCCGTTGTGGGTAAGCCCGAAAAAGACCCGTCCGCTGCCGTCGGGCACGGCAATATTCTGATTCTGCTTCACCTGCTCCCCTGGGCCCACCGTGATGCCAGTGACGGAACGGTAGATGCTCGCCCACCCGCTGCCGTGCTCAATGATGAGCTCCATCTCCAAACCGTTGGAATTCACCGCAGCCACCTTTCCCGGCAGGACAGTCCTTACCGCTTCGCCGCTGGCCGCGAACTCCACGCCTGCGTTGAAGCGCCAGTCACCGTAAACGGGATGCCGGTACCAGCCGAAGGGTGTGGTGATTTCACCCTGTACAGGCCAGATCAAACGCTCAAAGGCAACCACCGGCTCCGGTTCGGGTTCCGGCTCGGGCTTGGGTTCCGCGGGCTCAGGTAGGGGATTAACCGGAGGCTCCACCATCACCACCTGAGTGGGGCCGTCCAGCACCCAGGGGTAGAGGGTGGCAATCACACTCTGCACCCTTTCCAGGACCAGATCATCCAGCTCTTCCCTTGTCACGGTATTCGCAGCCGCGGTGGGCTGCTCCGCCGGCCAGGCGCGGTACATGCCCAGCCCCATTCCAGCGATCAAAGAGAGGCCGATCACAATTCCCATGATCACTTTACGATTTTCCCGCCTGTACCATGCAGCTCTAAGCTTGTCTCTGAAGCTGCGCCACACTTGCATACTATCACCGCCTTGGCGCTAGTATGCTCCTAAAATCTGGGTTTTATGCGAAAAAAAGCCCCCTCAAAGGGAGCTTTCTCTCAAGGCAAGCCTTTCTCATTTACTCATCATTGGCCACTTTCAGGCGCAGGAGCGCCTTCTGTAGGGAAATCTGAGCCCTGGCCACATCCACATCCGCCTGGCGGGAGCGGAGCCTCTCTTCCGCCCTGCGCTGGGCTTCCCGGGCCCGCAAAACGTCGATCTCCTCGGCCAGTTCAGCGGTGCGGGCCATGACGGTCATCTTGTTATCATGCATTTCCACAAATCCGCCGCCCAAGGCGATCTTGCGGCGTCTGCCCTGAAAGGGCCCGAACTCCAAAACGCCGATACCCAGGGCTGCCATGATGGGCTGGTGGCCTGCTAGAATCCCGAACTGGCCGTCTATCCCCGGCAGCTGAGCATATTCCACTTCCGTGCTGACCACTGTCCGGTCCGGGGTGAGCACCTCGAAAGCAAATACCGCCATCAGGCATTCTCCTTAGCCAGAGCCTGCGCCTTGGCCACCGCCTCATCGATGGTGCCCACCATGTAGAACGCATTCTCCGGCAGATGGTCATGTTTCCCTTCCAGGATCTCCTTAAAGCCCCTCACAGTCTCCTTCACCGGGACATACTTGCCAGGCATGCCCGTGAAGGTCTCGGCCACGAACATGGGCTGGGACATGAAGCGCTCTAAGCGGCGCGCCCTGGCCACCGTGATTTGGTCTTCCTCCGACAGTTCGTCCATACCCAGGATGGCGATGATGTCCTGCAGCTCCCTATAGCGCTGCAGCACCTGCTGAACGCCGCGGGCCACTTCGTAGTGCTCCTGGCCCACCACATCAGGCGCCAGGATGCGGCTGGTGGAAGCAAGGGGATCCACCGCGGGGTAGATGCCCTTCTCCGAAATGCTCCGCTCCAGGTTAGTGGTGGCGTCCAGGTGGGCGAAGGCCGTGGCCGGCGCCGGGTCGGTATAGTCGTCCGCGGGCACGTAAATGGCCTGGATGGAGGTGATGGAACCGTACTTGGTGGTGGTAATCCGCTCCTGCAGCTGCCCCATCTCCGTAGCCAGCGTGGGCTGGTAACCGGCAGCGGAAGGCATCCGGCCCAGCAGCGCCGAAACTTCAGAGCCCGCCTGGGTGAAGCGGAAGATGTTGTCGATAAAGAGCAGCACGTCTTGGCGCTCCTCATCTCGGAAGTACTCCGCGATGGTCAAAGCCGCCAGGCCCGTCCTCAGGCGCGCCCCCGGCGGTTCGTTCATCTGTCCGAAGACCATGGCCGTCTTTTCGATGACGCCTGATTCTTTCATCTCAAAATAGAGATCGTTGCCTTCACGGGTGCGCTCGCCCACGCCGGCAAAGACCGAGTAACCGCCGTGCTCATAGGCGATGTTGCGGATCATCTCCATAATCAAAATGGTTTTGCCCACACCTGCACCGCCAAAAAGTCCGATCTTGCCTCCCCGGGGATAGGGGGCCAGCAGATCCACTACCTTGATGCCGGTCTCCAGCATAACCGTGGCGGGTTCCACTTCGTCCACTTTAGGCGCAGGTCGGTGAATGGGGCGCCTGGCCACGCCGTCCAGCTCCGGCCCTCCGTCGATGGGCTGCCCCAACACGTTAAAGAGCCGCCCCAGGGTTTCCGGGCCCACGGGAACCGTAATGGGCCCGCCCAGATCCACCGCCTTCATGCCCCGCTGTAGGCCGTCGGTGGAAGCCATGGCGATGCAGCGCACCATGTTGTTGCCCAAGTGCTGCGCTGCTTCCACAATCAGATCTATCTCCTGGCCCTCTGCCTCGTCCTTGATGTGGATGGCAGTGAGCAAATCGGGAAGCCTGTCGGGCGAGAACTCAATGTCAACTACCGGACCAATGACTTGGACCACTTTCCCGATGTTAGCACTCATTGTCAAACCCCCTCTTGAGTTACGATTGCAGTGCGTCCGCACCGCCCACTATCTCTGCGATTTCCTTGGTAATTTGAGCCTGCCGCATGCGGTGGAATGTCTTGTTCAGCTCTGCAATGAGCTCTTCCGCGTTTTCCGTGGCCTGGGACATGGCATTCATCCTGGCAGCCATCTCACTAGCCTTGGCCTCAATGAGAGACTGATACACCGCGGCGTTCACATAAAGCGGAATCAACCCTTCCAGCACTGCACTCGCCGAGGGCTCGAAGATGTAAACCGGATCCGGGCCCGAGCGCTCCATTCCCGCCACCTGGTTGGGAATGGGCAGTACCGGGCGGAGCCTTACCCGCTGGGTCATGGTGTTGATGAACTGAGTGTATAAAACCGTAACCTGGTCAAACAGGCCGTGGAGGTAAAAATCCGTGATTACCTGGCCAATGTCCACCGCCTGGCGGAGCGTGGGCTCATCCCCTAGGCCCACAAACTCAGCCAGTGAGGTCCTGTTCCTGCGGCGGAAATAGTCTCTGGCCTTGCGGCCCACGATCACCAGCTCCGTCTGGGGATGCTCCCTTATAAAGGCCTCTGCCTGCCTCATGATCACGGCATTGTAGCCTCCTGCCAGCCCCCGATCTGAGGAAAGGATCAACAGGCAGTGCCTGTCTCCGCTGCGGCGCTGGGCGATCTCGGGCAGTTCCTCCCCGGTCTGCTCCACCGCCTGCAGCACCACCGCCAGGGAATTGGTTATGCGCTCGTAGTAAGGGCGGGTGTCGGCCACCTTGTCCTGCACCTTGCGCAGTTTGGCTGCGGCCACCATCTCCATGGCCCTGGTGATCTGCTGCGTGCTGGAGATGCTGGCCATCCGCCGCTTAATCTCCCGGCTCGTCCGTGCCATGCTGCACCCCCCTAACCTAAGAACTCTTTCTTAAACTCCACGATGGCCTTTTTCAGCCCCTCCTCAACCTCTGGCGTGAACTGTTTTTCCTGCCTGAGCTGCTCCAGAAGATCGGGCCTTTCTTTGCGCAGAAAATCCAAAAGTTCCCGCTCGAAGCGGACCACATCGCCCACGGCCAGGCTGTCCAGATAGCCGTTGACCGCAACGTAGAGGGACACCGCCTGCTCTTCCACGGGCATGGGTTTGTACTGCTCCTGCTTGAGCACTTCATACATGCGTTCTCCCCTGGCCAGTAAGGCCTGGGTCTGGCGATCCAGATCCGAGCCGAACTGCGCAAAGGCGGCCAGCTCACGGTACTGCGACAAATCCAGGCGCAGTGTACCTGCGACCTTGCGCATCATGGGCACCTGCGCGGCTCCGCCGACGCGGGATACGGAACGGCCCACACTAATCGCGGGACGAATTCCCGCGTAGAACAGGTCCGACTCCAAGAAGATCTGCCCGTCGGTGATGGAGATGACGTTGGTGGGAATGTAGGCCGAAATGTCGCCGGCTTGGGTTTCAATAATGGGCAGCGCGGTAATGGAGCCGCCCCCCAGCTCATCGTTGAGTTTAGCCGCCCGCTCCAGGAGGCGGGAGTGGATATAAAAGATATCGCCGGGATATGCTTCACGCCCTGGAGGTCTTCTCAAAAGGAGGGACATCTCCCGGTAAGCTGCCGCGTGTTTGGAGAGGTCATCGTAGACGATGAGCACATCCTTGCCCGCGTACATGAACTCCTCTGCCATGGCCACTCCCGCATATGGTGCGATATAGAGCAGGGGAGATGGCTCACTGGCTGTGGCGGAAACCACAATCGTGTAGTCCATGGCCCCGTGCTTAACCAGGGTGTCCACCACTGCCGCCACTGTGGACGCCTTCTGCCCGATGGCCACGTAGATGCAGATTACGTCCTGATCCTTTTGGTTGAGGATGGTGTCCACGGCAATGGCCGTCTTGCCGGTCTGGCGGTCGCCGATGATCAGCTCCCGCTGCCCCCGGCCTATGGGCACCAGGGAGTCGATGGCCTTGAGGCCCGTCTGCAGGGGCTCGCTCACGCTCACCCGGTCCACAACGCCGGGCGCCCTGGCCTCGATTGGCCTCCATGCTTCCGTTTTGACGGGCCCTTTGCCGTCAATGGGCTGGCCCAGAGGATTGACGATGCGGCCGATCAAGGCTTCGCCCACGGGCACCTGAACCACCCGTCTGGTACGCTTCACCGGATCCCCTTCTTTGATATGGTCGTAGGGGCCTAAAATGACCACACCGATATTGTCCTGTTCCAGGTTGAGCACCATACCGAAGGTCCCCTGGGAGAACTCCAGCAGCTCCCCTGCCAGGGCCTTTTCCAATCCATAAACGCGGGCGATTCCGTCCCCCACCATAAGGACGGAACCCAGATCCTCCACCTGCAGTTCGGTCTCGAACTCCTCGATCTGGCGCCGCAGTATCGCGACGATCTCATCCGGTCTCATTGCCATAGAGCTAATCCCCCATCTACTTATATTTCTCCTGCAGTATTGCGCAGATCCGCAGCGCAGCCGTACCGTCTCCATACGGATTCGGCGCAGTGGACATCCGCTGGTAAAGTTGGGCATCGCTCAGCAGCTGCAAAACTGCAGTCACAATACTATCTTGCGCAGACCCGACCAACTTTACAGTGCCCGCCTCAAGGGCCTCGGGCCTTTCCGTAACTTCGCGCATGACCAAAACCGGTTTATGTAAAGCTGGCGCTTCTTCCTGCAGCCCCCCGGAATCGGTGAGCAGCAGGGTGCATCTGGCCAAAAGGTTGGCAAACTCCTTGTAGCCAGGGGCATCTACTAAGGTTATGTTCGCATCGGATCCCAAAAACCCCTTCATCACAGCCTGGATGTCCGGGTTTTTGTGCATGGCCACCACGATCTGCATCTGGCTGCGGGCGCTAATCTCCAAAAGCGCCTGGCAGATGCCTGTTAAGGGCTCACCCCAGTTTTCCCGGCGGTGGGCGGTGACCACCAATATGGGCCGGTTGAAATCAAGCCTGCGCAGCTCCGGGGTGGTGAACTCGAAGTCCTTTTCCACCACCGACAAAAGGGCGTCGATCACCGTATTACCCGTGACAAAAATGCGGTCGGGATCCACCCTTTCCAGGCGCAGGTTCTCTGCGGCCCGTTCAGTGGGGGCGAAATACCAGTGGGCCAGCACATCGATGAGACGCCGGTTGGCCTCTTCGGGGAACGGGTTCTGCACAGAAGGGGTGCGCAGGCCCGCCTCCACATGGCCCACGGGGATGCGTTCATGAAAAGCGGCTAGGGCCGCGGCAAAGGCCGTGCTGGTATCCCCGTGCACTAAGACCAAATCCGGACGCCACTCCCTGAAGATGCCGGCCATCCCCCGCAGGGTTCGCTCGGAGATCTCATTGAGGGTCTGGCCGTGGCTCATGATGTTTAAGTCATAGTGGGCCTCCAGGTCAAACAGCTCCAGTACTTGATCCACCATTTCCCTGTGCTGCCCGGTGACAATCACGCGGGTGTCCCAGCCGGCTACCCCCTGGCAGGCCTTGACCAGGGGCGCCATTTTGATGGCCTCGGGCCTGGTGCCGAAAACCAGAGCCAGCTTAAGCATCCTTGTTTTCCCCCTTATGGGACCCGAAGGGCTGGATCATGCCCACCCGCATAGAGCCATAGGCGAACACCAAGCCCAGGGCAATGGCCACCAGCCAGGTGGCGCGGGCCAGGTGGGCCGTGAACACCGCCATGGCCGCGGAAAAGCCCGTGATCAAGTAGGCTAAGCCGGCGATCTGCCGCTGGGTCAGGCCGAGATCCAAAAGCCGGTGGTGGAAATGGGAGCGATCCGCCTGGTAGAAGGGAACCCCATTCTGAACCCGACGCACCACCGCACAGAGCAGGTCCGTTACGGGCACAGCCAGGATCAAGATGGGCACGGAAATGCTGATGGTAGCCGCGCCCTTCAGCGCGCCCTCGGTGGAAACGGCGGCCAGCAGGAAGCCCAAAAGCATGGCTCCCCCATCGCCCAGATAGAGCTTGGCCGGATTGAAATTATAGGGAAGAAAGCCCAGGGCCGCACCGGCGGTGATCACCGCCAGCAGCGCGGCGTCGTAGCGCCCCAGGCGCAGGGCCAACGTGGCCAGGGCGGCGGCGCCGATGAAGGCAATGCCGGTGGTGAGGCCGTCTATACCGTCGATGAAGTTCATGATATTGATCAAGGTGAGCACCCAGAGCATGGTGATGGGAAAGGAAAGTTTCCCCAAATAGAACATGCCTCCAAAGGGATTGCTCATGAACTCGATGCGGGGGCCCCACAGCACATAAATGAGCACTGCTGCGAACTGGCCCGCGAACTTGGCCGCCGCGGAGAGCTGGTAGCGGTCGTCTAAAATACCGATGATCAGGATGAGCAGTGCCGCGGAGACTGTCACTCCGAAATGGGGTAGATCCCCCACAAGGGAAGCCGCTAAGAATCCCGCGAAGATGGCCAGGCCTCCGCCTGTGGGCATGGGCACTTTATTGATCCTGCGGGGATTGGGCTCGTCAACCAAGCCCCACTTCCAGGCGGCGCGCTTGGCCAGGGGGCTCAGCACCGCCGAGGCCGCCAGGGCTATGACAAATGCCAGCACGAATTGGGTTATGTTCATCCCTGCCCCTCCCCTGAGCTGCGCCTGATGATCTCCATGCCTGCCGCGTTCATGAGTTCCACAGCCAGCTCATCTGGGTAGTCGCCTTGAAAGACCACCCTGGTCACGCCGGCGTTAATCAGCATCTTGACACACAGAATACAGGGCTGATGAGTGCAGTACAAAGTGGCCCCCGCCGTGCTCACCCCATGCAGCGCGGCCTGGATGATGGCGTTCTGCTCCGCATGGGTGCCCCGGCACATCTCATGCCGTTCACCGGAGGGAATGCCCAGCTGCTCCCGGAGGCAGCCCACGTCCAGACAGTGGGCCACGCCGCGGGGAGCCCCATTGTAACCTGTGGCGATAATATGTTTATCCCGCACCAAGACCGCCCCCACCTGCCTGCGCAGGCAGGTGGACCGGCTGGACACCAGGACAGCTATATCCATAAAGTACTGATCCCAAGAAGGCCTACCCACTGACCGACACCTCAAGCAGCCTGGTTACTTCGTGCCGAAGAGGCGATCGCCTGCGTCGCCCAGGCCCGGGATAATGTAGCCGTGTTCGTTGAGCCGCTCATCGATGGCGGCGGTGAAGATCTCCACGTCGGGATGCTCCTTCTGCATCAGCTCAATGCCCTCTGGGGCTGCCAGGAGGCACATGAACTTGATGGAAGAAACATCCTTTTCCTTCAGGTATTCAATGGCTGCCACGGCAGAACCTCCCGTGGCCAGCATGGGATCGAGCAGAATCACCTGGCGCTCTTCCACGTCCACCGGGAGTTTACAGTAGTATTCCACCGGCCGCAGTGTTTCTGGGTCGCGGTAAACGCCGATGTGGCCCACCTTGGCCGTGGGGATCAGTTTCAAGACACCGCCCACCATGCCCAGGCCGGCCCTGAGGATGGGCACCACGCCCACCTGCCGCCCGGCAATTACCTTGCCCTTCACTCTGCCCATGGGGGTTTCCACTTCCATGTCCTCCAGGGGCATGTCCCTGGTCACTTCATAGGCCATGAGCATGGATACTTCCTCCAGAAGATCGCGGAAATCCTTGGGCCCCGTGTCCTTATCCCTGAGGATAGTCAGTTTGTGCTGCACCAAGGGGTGGCTAATGAGGTGTACGGAACTCACTTGATCATCTCCTATCCTGATTCGGCTAGCTGCCTGCAGATTCAATTTTGCTGATCTTATCTACACGAACCGCGTGCCTGCCGCCGGTAAAGCTTTCCTGCAGGTACGTATCGATGATATCCAGCATCAGGCCCAACCCCGTTACTCTGGCCCCCAGACAGAGGATTTGGGCGTCGTTGTGCGTTCTGGCATGGCGCGCCGAGAAGGTGTCAGTGCACTGCGCAGCCCTGATGCCCCGCACCTTGTTGGCCGCGATGCACATGCCGATGCCTGTCCCGCAGATCAGAATCCCGAAGTCGCACTGGCCGTCGCGTACCGCTTCCGCCACTTCCTTGGCGATATCTGGATAATCACACGATTCCGCGGAATGGGTGCCGAAGTCCACCACTTCAATTCCTTTGGAGTTCAGGTGCTCCAGGACCGCCTCTTTGGCCCAGTAGCCTCCGTGATCAACCCCCAAGGCAATTTTCATACTGCGTCCTCCTTCCCCGATCCCCCGGGCTAAAATTGTCTGCACCGCCCCGTCAATTTCCTGACGCGACTGGCGGTAAGTCTCCAAAGACTGCCCGAAGGGATCGCGTATCTCATATTCCTTCGCTTCCAGGTCTTCCGGTTCCTGCCCGGAGTCCAGCAGATGTGCGTATTCCTTCAACAAGAAAATCTTGCCGGCGTGTTCGGACCCCAGTCTGAGCAGCTCCTGCCTGTGGCCCTCGGTCATGGCCAGGATCAGGTCGGCCTCCGCCAGCAGCCTGGGATGAATCTTTCTTGAGCGGTGCTGCCGGGCATCGATCCCCAGTTCCGCCAGGGCCTCGATGGCATTCTCGGCGGCGCTGTCACCCGCGAAGGCGTGCAGCCCCGCCGACATGACCTCCACATCAACGCCGGCCTGCTGCGCCCTGTGTCTCATTAAGTATTCCGCCATGACGCTGCGGCAGGTATTGCCTGAACAGACAAACAAAACAGATTTAGCCATGCTTCCTCCTCGCTTTTTGCCCCTAGGTACGGATCTCCCTGCCCTTGGCCGCTTTGCGCAGACGATTCATGATAGCCAAGCCCAGGCGCTCTTCACTAACTGCTTCCACAAAGAGGGCCTTAAGCCCCAGCTCATCCGCGGCCCTAAGCAGCTGGTACAGCTTACTTGCCAGTCCGGGCAAATCGCCCTGGCGGCCCATGGAAAGGACGGTGAGCTTAGGATACAAGCCAGCCCTTTCCTCCCAGGTCATGACACCAACCTGTTGGCCCTTCCCTAAGAAAGCTTCGCTCAGCTCCTTGATTTTCGCGGCCGCCCCCGGGCCCGAGACCAGAAAGACCTCCGCTTCCGGCGCGTAGTGGGCATACTTCATTCCCGGCGAGCGGGGTGGTTCGCCGCCCTTGCTCAAGGGCTGCCAATCAACCGCCACCAGCTGCAGCAGCTCCTCAACGGTCACTCCGCCTGGCCTGAGCACCCGGAAGGGACTCGCCGTACAGTCCAAAACGGTTGATTCCACTCCCCAGCCCGTTGCTCCCCCATCCACCACGGCGGGGATCCTGCCCCCCAGATCCTGGAGGACATGTTCTGCCTTGGTGGGGCTGGGCCGCCCAGACAGGTTGGCGCTGGGTGCGGCCAGAGGAAAGGGCACCTGCTGCAAAAGAGCCAAGGCCACTGGATGATCCGGAACCCTCACAGCCACCGTATCCAGCCCCGCGGTGACCTGCTCCGGCACCGCCTCTGTCTTTTCCAGTACCAGAGTTAAGGGACCCGGCCAGAAACGCTCCATCAAAAGGCGCGCCTCTTCGGGGATTTCCCTCACCAGCTTCTCCACCTGCTCCACACCTGTGCAGTGCACGATGAGGGGATTATCCTGGGGCCTGCCCTTGGCCGCGAAGATCCTGGCCACCGCCTGCCGGTCCAGGGCATTGGCACCCAGCCCGTACACGGTCTCCGTGGGGAAAGCGACAACCTGGCCCTGGGCTAAAAGCTCAGCCGCCTGCTCCAGTTCATCGGGCCGCAGCACCTTGGTGCTCATTGCTCCCATTGGAAAACCACCACCCGATCCTGGCCTGCATAGTCCTTAACCGTCTCCCGCCAGGTGAAGCCGGCTGCTTCCCCCAGGCGGCGCACGTCTTCGGCCTGATCCCACCCAATCTCCAGCACTACAAAGCCAGGCTGCTCCAGAAAGGCAGCGGCCTGGCTGAAAATGCGGCGGTAGAAATCCAGCCCATCGGCGCCCCCATCCAAAGCAATGGCCGGCTCAAAAGCTATCTCTGGAGCCAGTTTGCCCAGTTCACTCCGTTTGATGTAGGGGGGGTTGGAGCAGATCACGTTGTATGTACCGGACACCTTCTCAAAGAGGTCGCTTTCCACGAAGGTGATCTGACCGTCCACCTCCAGGCGCTGTGCGTTGGCCCGGGCCACCTGCAGGGCGGCGGGGGAAATGTCCACCGCGGTAACGCGGAAATCGGGGTCCTGACAGGCCAGGGCGATGGCAATGGCCCCGCTGCCCGTACCCAGCTCCAGCATTTCCGCGGGTTTGCCCGGCTCCACAAGCTCCAGGACTTTGTCCACCACGAACTCGGTCTCAGGCCTGGGAATGAGGACATGTTCACTGACCTTCAGGGGCAGGGAGTAAAACTCCCGCTCCTTAGTGAGGTAAGCCAGGGGAATCCTCTGCCCCCTGCGTCCAATCAGCCCCCGGTAGGCATCCACTTCCCTGGAGGTGAGGGGCTTGTCGAAATTGAGATAGAGGGAGAGGCGGTCCACCCCCAAGACATGGCCCAGCAGCAGCTCCGCATCGAGCCGGGGGGAGCTGCAGCCCTTCTCCTGGAGATATCCTGCACTGAGGCTGATCAGCTCGCCGATGGTATACTGCTTAGCCATGGTGAATATCAGCTGTCTCCTTTAACTTTTCCACCTGATCCGCGGTGATCAGAGCTTCAATGATCTCGTCCAGATCGCCGTTCATAACCAGATCAAGTTTGTACAGGGTGAGGCCGATGCGGTGATCCGTCACCCTGCCCTGGGGGAAATTATACGTGCGGATGCGTTCACTGCGCTCACCGGTGCCCACCTGGCTGCGGCGCACCGCGGCCTGTTCCGCCAGGGCTTCTTCCTGCATCTTCTCAAAGAGCCTGGCTCTGAGGATCTTCAGGGCCTTATCCCTGTTCTTATGCTGCGATTTTTCATCCTGGCAGGCTACCACCAGACCAGTGGGTAGGTGGGTGATCCTCACGGCAGAGTCGGTGGTGTTCACGCTCTGTCCGCCGGGCCCCGACGAACGATAGACATCGATCTTCAGATCATTGGGCTCAATGTGGACCTCCACTTCCTCAGCCTCGGGAAGCACGGCCACGGTGGCGGTGGAGGTGTGGATTCTGCCCCCAGCTTCCGTGGTGGGAATCCTCTGCACCCTGTGCACACCGCTCTCAAACTTGAGGCGCGAATAGGCGCCCTGACCCTCAATCATGAAAATCACTTCTTTGAAGCCGCCCAGTTCGGTGGCGCTGCTGCTGAGCACCTCCACCTTCCAGCGCTGCTCCTCAGCGTAGCGGGAGTACATGCGGAAAAGATCCGCGGCAAACAAAGCGGCCTCTTCCCCGCCGGTGCCGCTGCGGATCTCCATGATCACGTTCTTCTCATCATTGGGGTCTTTGGGCAGCAGGAGGATCTGGAGTTCATCCTCGAGTCTCTCCTTGGCCTCTTTTAAGCTGGCAATCTCTTCTGCCAGCATATCCTCGAACTCCTCATCCTGGGGCTCCTCCTGGAGTACGTAGGCATCTTCCAGATCTGCGACTACCCGGCGGTATTCCCGGTACTTGGCCACAATCTCCGTGAGATCAGAGTGGGCCTTGGCCAGCTTGCGGTACACCGCTGGGTCGCCCAGCACCTCGGGATCACTCATCTGCTTAGTCAACTCTTCGTATTTATCTTCCAAAGCCTGCAGCTTTTCTAGCATGAAACCTTTCCTCCTAGGCGGTGGTTTCGTTATTTGGGAAGGGAACCACCTTTTTCCCTTCAGGATGGGCCGCATCCTTGGCCAACACGGCCTGGAGTGCGGAAATAGCCACTTCCATCATGCCCTCATCGGGCTCCTTGGTAGTCAGGGCCTGCAGCAGCATGCCCGGCCTGGCCAGCCAGCGGAAAATGGGATGGCAGTCCTTTTGCCCCGCTTTGCGGATCAGCTCATAGGAAAGCCCCGCCACCAAAGGCATAATGGCCACGTGGATGAGCACCCTCTGCGGAAACGGGGGCCGCCCGAAGAACGAAAAGACAAAGACACTGGTAAACAGGACGATGAGCAGGAAGTTGGTCCCGCAGCGGGCGTGCACCCGGCTGTGCTTGGCCACGTTTTCTACGGTAAGCTCCTGCCCCGCCTCGTAGCAATTGATGGTCTTGTGCTCTGCACCGTGGTAGGCAAACACCCGCTTGATATCCTCCATCCAGGAAATCCCGGCGATATAGAGCACGAAGAAGGAAACCTTAATCAGGCCCTCCACTAAGTTTAAGACAATGTTCGAGGAAATATAGCTCTGCACAAAGCGCAGCAAAAAGGCGGGGAGCACAATGAACAAGACCACGGTCAGCACTAGGGCAAAGCCCATGGTCAGCACCAGATCCTTGGTTGTCAGCTGCTCCTCCTCGCCCCCGTACTCACTGGCGGAATAATTAAGACTTTTGATGCCCATGATCAAGGTCTCAATGAGGGCCACTGCTCCCCTGAGCACGGGCTTTTTCAGAATGGGAAAGCGATCCGACCAAGGTTTCAGATCCTGGTTTAGGACGGAAATGGTCTGATCCTGTTTGCGCACGGCTACCGCTGCGGAATATCGGCCGCGCATCATCACGCCTTCGATGACAGCTTGACCGCCGTAGTTGAATTTACTCACCTAACACGCGCCCTTTCATTAGCGAGATTAGATTCTGGACTTGACTGGAAGGCGCCACCACCACCAGCTGATCCATGGGCAGGAGCACATCCGCGCCCCTTGGGGAGATGATCTCCTGGGGTGAGCGGATGATGGAGATGACATGCACCCCCAAGTCCCTCCCCAGGCCGACTTCGGCCAGGGTATGGTAGGCCAGGGCCGATTCTTCGCTGAGCTCGATTTGGAGCAGCACCTTATCGTCCCCGAACTGGGTCACATCTTTAAAGGACCTCATCCAGAGGGGTTGGGCGTAGGCACTGCTCTTCACGGAGCGGAAACCCCTGGGCAGAAACAGCCGGGTCACTACTCCGATCGCGATACCCACCAGCCAGCCCATGAGCAGGGCCAGGAATGTGCTGTACACGAGCTGCCCCGCCACCCCGCCTATATCCTGCAGCCACTCATCCGTGAAGCCGCCGATGCTGCGAATGCGGTCAAACATCTCCACTGCGGACACCAGGCCCACGTAGCTGGAGATACTCCCCTTGACCTGGGAAGCGAAGCTGTAGGAGATGCCTACCGTCAAAACGGCTCCGGGCAGCACGGGCAGGCCGAACCGGGTCAGCCCTCCAAAGAGCACGCCCACTAAAAGCCCTCCGGCCAGGCTCAAGGCCGTCGCGCTCATGCGGGGCAGCACAACCACAAAGAGGTCCCGCAGATGCCGCAGGCGAATGGAAAACTTGGGCATGGCCACAATGAGATCAAAGGACAAGAAACCCCCAAAAATGGAGATAAAGGACGAGGTCAGGCCCGGCAGATCTCGGACCAGGAAGTAGGCGATGCCCACCACAACGGCCCGCATGGCCACTATGAACAGCACCGTCAGCTTCTTAGCCACTGCACCCCACACCTTCAGGCCTGCCCGGCACCTCATGGCAGCGGTTACAGCGGGCCTCATAGTTCTCCGTGGCCCCGATGAGGATGATGGGGTCGTCATAGTTGGCAGGCTTGCCGTCTATTAAACGCTGGGTGCGGCTGGCGGACCGGCCGCAGACAACGCAGATGGCGTTGAGTTTGGTCACCTGCTGTGCCAGGGCCATGAGCACCGGCACTGGCCCGAAGGGCTCACCGCGGAAATCCAAATCCAGCCCGGCGGCGATCACCCGCTTGCCGTCCTTTACCAGCTGCTGGCAGATGCGGATTACGCTGTCCGGGAAGAACTGCACTTCATCAATGGCCACCACATCTGTGGACTCATCCACCAACTCTAGGATCTCTTCGGGCTTCTGCACAGGGATGCAGTCCACAGACTGCCCGTTGTGGGCCGCCACCTTTTCCACTCCGTAGCGGTGATCCAGTGCAGGCTTGAACACCAAAACCTTCTGCTTGGCGATGGCCGCCCTTTTAACCCTGCGGATCAGCTCTTCCGACTTGCCCGAGAACATGGAGCCTACTATCATTTCCAGCCAGGATGCTTCGCGTACTGGCATGATCTCACCTCTATCATTTATGGCGCAAAGATAACAGAGTTGTTTTCTCTAATGGCGAGGGGAAATCCTGCCGCCTGCTACTTCTGGAAAGGCTGCAGAAGCATTCTCAGCCTGGCATCCACTTCCGCCCTGATCAGCACCCCTTCTTCCGTGAACTCTTCGCCCAAAACCGTAGCCTGTTCCCGAAGGATACTGGCCTGTTTAAGCTCGCTGAAGGGGAAGAAATATTCATGGATGGCATACTCCCGGGCAAAGAACTGGTAAACCGCGTTGGTCAAGCGGTCCAAGTTCTGGCCAGTCACGGCGGAAACGGCCTGATCTGGCTCCCTTACTTCCAAGGGATGATCCACCAAATCCACTTTATTATACACCGCAATTACTGGCTGCGCGGCACCAATTTCTTTCAAGACCTCTTCCACCGCTTCTTGCTGCTCCAGGGCCTGGGGGTGGCTGGCATCTATGACGTGGAGCAGCAGATCGGCGTACACCACTTCCTCCAAAGTGGCCTGGAAGGCTGCCACCAGCGTGTGGGGCAGCTTGCGGATGAAGCCCACCGTGTCCGTGAGGTACACCCAGCGGCCTTCCGTGAGATCCCAGCGCCTGATGGTGGGATCCAAGGTGGCGAAGAGCTGGTCGGCCACGAACACTTCCGAACCCGTTAGAGCCCTAAGCAGCGTAGACTTCCCGGCATTGGTGTAACCCACCAGGGCCACTACCGGGACAGAGCGGCTCACCCTGCCCTCCCGCTGCAGGCTCCTGGTCTGCCTGATCTTCTCCAGCTCCTTACGGAGATCGGAGATGCGCCTGCGAATACGGCGCCGGTCCGTTTCCAGTTTTGTTTCTCCAGGGCCCCTGGTGCCGATTCCCCCGCCCAAGCGGGAGAGGGCTCTGCCTTTGCCGGTTAAACGGGGCAGCAAATAGTTGAGTTGAGCCAGCTCCACCTGGATTTTACCCTCATTGCTGCGGGCTCTTTGGGCAAAAATGTCCAGGATCAGCTGGGTGCGATCAATTACGGGCGCATCCATGAGATCCGAGAGGTTCCCCTGCTGGGCCGGGGTCAGCTCATCATCGAAGATGACGATACTGTCTTCATCGAGCATTTCCCCGATCTCCAGGGCTTTGCCCGTGCCGATGAAGGTTCCAGGGTCTGGATAGCTGCGCTTCTGCACCACGGTTTCAACCACGTTCAAGCCGGCATCCCTGGCCAGATCCGCGAGTTCAGCCAAACTGTCCTCCACTTCCCAATCGCTCTGGAAACTCTGCTGCAGGGCTACTAGATAGGCGTTCTGCATATCGTTTTTCTCTACCATGGGTCCTAACTCACCTCAATCCTCGCAGGATTTTATGTTCTGATCTGGAAAAGGAATCAGGGGAGGAAATGCCATGCGCACGATCATGCATGTGGACATGGATGCTTTCTTTGCCGCCGTAGAAGTGCTGGACAATCCCGAATACGCCGGGAAGCCTCTGATCATCGGCGGCTATAAAGACTCGCCCCGGGGCGTTGTTTCCACCGCTTCCTATGAGGCTAGGAAATACGGGGTGCGCAGCGCCATGCCCATCAGCAGGGCAGCGGTGCTCTGTCCCCACGGCATCTTTATTCCCGGGCGCATGTACCGCTACCAGGAAGTATCCAGCCAGGTGCACAGCATCTTCCCGGAGTTCTCACCCCTGGTGGAACCCCTTTCCATCGACGAAGCGTTTCTAGATATGACGGGCTGCGAGCATTTCTACTCCAGCCTGGAGGAAATGGGCACGAAGCTCAAGCAGCGGATCAAGGAAGAGACCGGGCTCGCTGCTTCCGTGGGCATTGCCCCCAACAAGTTTCTGGCCAAGCTCTGCTCGGACTGGCGCAAGCCCGACGGCCTCTTTGTGCTCAGGCCCCATGAAGTAGAAGGCTTCCTGCGCGATCTGCCCGTGAGCAAACTGTGGGGTGTGGGGAAAAAGTCTGAAGCCCTTCTCCACGCACATGGGCTATACTATATCCGGGATATTCTACCCCATCCCTTGAGCTGGCTGCAGGAAAAGCTGGGCAGCGCGCTAGGCGCTCAGGTGTACAACCTCGCCCGGGGCATCGATGACCGCCCTGTGGAACCCTGGACCGATGTGCAGTCCGTGAGTCATGAAATTACTTTCCCGGAGGATCAGATCAGCTTCCCCTTCCTCCGCCAGCAGCTGGCCAAGATGAGCGAGAAGGTTGGCTGGAGGCTGCGCAGGCAGGGGCTCTACGCCCGCACCGTGTCCATTAAGGTGCGCTTTGGGGATTTTCGGACCATCACCCGCTCACACACCTTAGAGTATTCCTTCAATGATGATGATACCATTTTCCGAGAAGCTCTGCATCTTTTAGAGCAAGTCAAGCTGAAACCGGTAAGGCTTTTAGGCGTTGGCGTGGGCAGCCTCTCTACCGGAGCCCAGCTCTCGCTCTTTGAGAGCGGCAAGGGCTCTTCCAGCAGGCTCACGGAAGTGATGGACACGATTAACAAAAAGTTCTCCCAGGGCACGATCACCAAGGGGCGCACCCTGCCTGGTAAGGAGGATGATCCCGCACAAAAAAAAGGCCTGTGCTGACACAGGCCCCCTGAGTTCGCCGCTTAAGCTTTCGGATTAGAAAACCACTGCTTCTCGAACTCTTTGCGGATCTCTGGATTGAGGATGCGCAGATATGTACCCTTCATAC
>FZPS01000157.1_pt16 | contig 42446 bp, 33 predicted proteins | sample 1817821 | NCBI WGS metagenome assembly FZPS01 (sample SAMEA104158645, study PRJEB21678) | metagenome | place: Germany | collected 2015-04-21 | reverse complement strand
AGAACAGCATTTTTCTCCAATTAAATACATCCTTCCCTTTCTAATTAATTTTTAATATACAGCCAACGCTTCACTATTCGGCAAAAATGGTTGATTCAAAGCAGAAACAACTTATATTTAAACAAACAACCAATGGAGTTAAAACTTAGACCCCCATTTTCTTCAATGATCTCTCCTGGCTTTCTTCCAATTTTCCCTCGACTTCCAGATAGATATCTTGCAGCTCTTCTTTCATCTGTAGCTTAGCATCCCACATTCCCCTTTGAACAGCTTCCAGCAGCCGCTCAATCATGTTCTGCAAGGCATACGGGTTTACATCCTTGAGCCATTCCTGCACCTGCTTATCCAGAACATATTTTTGGGCCAGCTGCTCGTACATCCAGTCTTCAAGCACTTCAGCAGTGGCATCCCATCCGAAGGCAATATCCACAGTGCGGGAGATATCCCCGGCCCCTTTATAGCCGTGCCTCTGCATGCTATGAATCCATTTGGGGTTAAGTAACCTCGCCCTGAAAACATGCTTGGCCTCTTCAGCGGTGCTCCTGGTTTTAATGCGTCCAGGGTCCGAGCTGTCTCCGATGTAAGCCTGGGGGTTTTCTCCTTTAAAAGCCCGTACCGCTGCGATCATGCCCCCGTGGTAGGAATAAAAATCATCACTGTCCATCATGTCATACTCGCGGTTATCCACGTTTTTGACCGCCACATCTAACTGAGAGAGACGGTGTTTAAAAATTTCAGGCACAACCTTGCCGTATTGTTTCTTACCGTAAGCATACCCGCCCCAAACCACATAGACTTGCCCCAGGTCCTGTTCATCGTGCCAGTTCTGGGCATCAATCAAGTCGTTCACTCCGGCACCGTAGGCCCCGGGCTTACAGCCAAATATACGGTAGCAGGCCTCCTCCCTGGCCTGTTCCAGTTCTAAGCCCTGTTCAACTTTGCCAGCGATATCACTCTGAACATGCTTGGCTATAAAGTTCTGCTCCGGGGGTTCATCTAAAAAGGCAACCTTTTCTACCGCTTCGTCAATCATCTCCACGATATTGGGGAAAGCATCCCGAAAAAGGCCGCTGATGCGAAGAGTGACATCGATGCGGGGGCGTTTTAATTCCTCCAGCGGGATCACCTCTATCCCCTTCACCCGCCCGCTTTCCGGCTGCCAGACCGGCCTCACTCCCATCAGGTAAAGGATCTCAGCTATATCATCCCCTTTTGTGCGCATCACTCCGGTTCCCCAAATAACAATACCTATGTTCTCCGGATAACAACCCTCATCGCTGAGGTACCTTACCAGCAGGTTATCGGCAAGCTCAACTCCCACCTTCCACGCTGCAGGGGAAGGAATGGCCTGGGGATCAACTGAATAAAAATTCCTCCCGGTAGGCAGGATATTGGCCATCCCCCTGGTAGGAGCCCCGGATGGCCCCGCGGCGATAAACTGTCCCCCCAAAGCATTCCGTGCATTGGTAATCTCATCTGTGGTTGCTGCCAGGCGATCTGCCAGAAACTGCGCAACATAAAGCAGGGTTTTTTCAACATTGGGGTCCGTCTTCCCCAAAACTTTTTCACAGATAGAGTTTACCTGGTTTTCATCAAAGTTCACTTCCTCGAAGCATGTCATGAGATCAAGGGACAGCTGATGGATCTCCTCCAGGATTTGCCCGTTGGTCTTGCCGTTAGTATTCATTTTGCCGCGGTTGGCCAGCAGCTGCTCATAGTCATATCCCCACATTTCTGCTAAAGAGTGCCGCAGGGAAGGGACATCTCCATTAGGCAGCCTGGTCAGGGCAACCAGGAACTCCACCAGCCTCGTCCCGGTAGGGGGCTCTCCCAGTATGTGCAGCCCATCGCGGATCTGGGTGTCTTTCAATTCACTCAAATAACCGTGCAGCTTTTCTACAAAGGCACTAAAATCTACCGGGATTTCTTCCCCGGTCAACCCCAGGTCATGGTTCAGCTTAGCCTCACAGACCTTCTCCCAAACCAACTTTTCTAAATGGGGAAGCTTGGCCGGATCCTGGGCTCTGGCATGGTAGTAGTCTTCCAGCTGTTTCTCTACCTCTGCCATCTCCTCGTAGGTATCCGCATTGTGCATCACCGGAACCAGGTGGTCAATAATACAGCAGTAGCTTCTCCTTTTGGCCTGGGTGCCTTCCCCGGGGTTGTTAATGATATAAGGATAAATATTGGGCAGGTCAGAGATAACCAGGTCTGGAAAGCAGGAAGCGGAAAGTCCCACTCCTTTACCTGGCAGCCATTCCAGTGACCCGTGTTTGCCGATATGCATCACTGCATCAGCACAGAAGATATCACGTATCCACCTGTAATAAGCCAGATAGTGATGGGGTATCGGCAGATCAGGGCTGTGATAGATACTGGCTGGATCATCTAAAAATCCCCGCGGCGGTTGCAGCCCGATAAAGATATTGCCGTTGATGATGCCTGGAATAAGCAGCTTGTTCCCGTAGCAGAACACTTCCCCCGGGGGCTCACCCCAGGACTCGGTCATCTTATCCCTTACCTCTTCGGGCAGTTCTCGGAACCAACTGTAGTACTGTTCAGGAGAAACGCTGTCTACGGCTCGCTGCATTAATTCCTGTGCACTCGCCCAACGCCGGTCATTAGTAACCCTGTCCAGGATATCCTCGATCAAGGCCTGCCCATCCTCCGGCAGGTAATCCAGCTTGTAGCCCGCTTCCTGTAAATCCCTCAGGATGTTCCATACCGAAACCGGTGAATCCAGACCAAAAGCACACCCGATCCTATCATTGCGCGGGGGGTAATTATGAAAAATAATGGCCACCTTCTTTTCTTCATTGGCCAGATGTCTTAATCGCCCCCAGCGCATGCTGAGGCGCACAAGCTTGGCCACTCTTTCCGGGATCGGTATATACTTCGTGATGTTTGCTCCGGTCACCGGGTCAAATTCAGTAATTTCCCTGGACGCCACAGGGACTGTAATCAAGGCGCCGTCAAATTCAGGCATGGCCACACTGATCGATAGATCCATGGGGTTCAGCCCCTGCAGGCTGGTTTCCCATTCCTCTCTGGTGTTCATCGTCGTGATTCCCTGGATGAACGGAACCCCCAGTTTCTCCAGCATACCCTTATTTTCTCCTGATACAATTTCTGACCGATTCATCCTCATGGTAACGGAAAACATAAGCAGGTTGATTAAAACATCAATTGAGGGTTGGCCCTCACGCAAGAAGAAATTTTTTAAAACCTCCCCGGCACCTTGATTCCCCAAATCGATATCTTTTAAAGACTGCAGAAAAACAGGAATAACATTGGCGTTTTTAGATTCTATCTCCCTGATTAAGGCATCGATAAAAGCGGTATTACCATTAACCCAATTAGCCCTATGGAACCAAAGGCCTACCGTTAACCTGCCAGGATTATATTTTTTCTCCAGGTATTCATCCAGGGATGGCACACCAACAAAGTCAGGGTGATAAATGCCTTCCCAGGGCAGGGCCTGTGGCCCCTTGACCGGAAAATCTGTCCCGGTCAGCTCATTGGCCAGGAAGAGCAAGAGATGATAATAATTATCTGTACCCCCGTTCCGCAGATAAGCGGTTGCCTGCCGCCGAATTTCAGGCGAAACACTCGTATGTTCATTCACTGTTGGTATATCTTCAGCAGAGCTCGGCTGGATATGCACCTTCACATCTTCCTGCAGGTATTCCATGAGCTCGGTAAAGCCGGGGCAGCTCTCCTCACCACCATGCAGGTGAATAATCGCCACATCCGCCTCTTTTGCCAATTCCTTAAACTGCACCCACTGGGCTATATCCCCTAGATCCCGGCGTGTGCGGGCCTGGACATCTATCACCTGTCCCTTCTCACTTCTGATCCTTTTTACCGCCTCGGTCAAGGGGATCAGGTCGTTCTCTACTGCCGTGAAAAATGCTGCTTTAAACATATAAACCCCTCCCAAGTTAACATCGCACAATGAAACGTTACTATCCCCACCAGCGCCTGCTCTGCTTAAACAACAGGTAAAGAAAGAAGGGCACACCGATCAATGAAGTGATAATACCTACCGGTATCTCCGTAGGGCTGACCATTGTGCGGGAAAGCGTGTCCGCCGCTAATAGAAGCAGGGCACCCATTAGACAAGAGCAGGGTATCAAGAAGCGGTTGTCATTGCCGATGATAAACCTGCAGATATGCGGTGCAACAAGACCGATAAAACCGATGATCCCGGTAAAAGCCACAGTAGCACTGGCCAGCAACGAAGCAAAAATAGCGCAATTTCTCCGCAAAGCTTTGACATTAACACCTAGATTGGCTGCCACCTCTTCACCGGCACTCAGGGCATTGAGATCCCAGGAATAACGCAGGAGAAAGATCAAACAGCCTACAGCTATAGGTAAAAGAATCAGCAGTTCTTCCCATTTAGCTCCCCACAGGCCTCCCATCAACCAAACCGTCAGTTCACGTAGCTGCTCATGGGAAGAAACATATTTGAGCAGGGAGACACCCGCAGAAAAAAGATAGCCCAGGGCTACCCCGGCCAGGATCAATGTTTCCGGAGCAGCGCCTTTTAAACTGGCAACCCCGTAAATCATTAACATTGTCAGTAGCCCAAAGATAAAAGCATTGGTAACCATCATGTAAACACTGGAGACCCCGAGGCCTTGCAGTATATTTACCCCGAAAACAACAGCGAGGGCCGCACCAAAGGACGCCCCTGCGGAAATGCCCAAAATATAAGGGTCCGCAAGAGGGTTTCGTAAAACCCCCTGCATAACCGCCCCTGATCCTGCCAGGCAGAATCCCGCCAGCACCGCTAAAAAAACCCTGGGCAGGCGCAAATCCAGGATTATCGTTTCGGCAAGCGCGGAATACTCCCCGGAATAAGAAGGTATAATTTGGCTGAGGATAACCTGGAAAACCTCCAAACAACCAACGCTGGCGCTGCCGATAATAACTGCCGCTAGAACAGCGAGAAACAAAGCCAATAACAAGCCGGTCACAAAATATTTTTTTGTGGCTGTTAACTGTGAATACATGTCATCGAGCGAATGCAAAGCATTTTGCGAAACGTCAACTGCCTTCATAACGCACTCCCTCACAAAGATACTTTAATACATTTCATTAGCCGTTACGGGTAGAGCTCAAGCCCACCCAGGCGGCAGCGGCGGAAGATGAAAATAAGGCCAAAACAGCGAAGTATTCTCATGATGTTTCGGGCACCATCTTTTCCCCACCCTCCGCCTGCCGCCATCTAAGCTCTATTTTTCAGGGTAGATACAAGTTTCTTCCAGTTCCAGGTTGTAAAACTTTTTCAACAGCTCTTTGTGCACTGCTTCTGGATCGATATCTGTGAACAGTTCAGGATGAAACCACTTGGCAAAGTAAAGAGAACCGATTACAGAACGCAAACCTTTAGCAACATCCCATCTCAAAATATAAACCCGGTCTTCTTGCACCGCTTTGGTTTTATTCAACCCGGGGCGGCTCACCACTTCCTGGTGCAGCTCTTTCATCTGCTCCGAAGAATCTTCTATGCTACCCATACGCACAATTATCTCTGGGTCTTTTTCTGCTATCCATTCAGGAGTCAAGGTAGGAGATGACACCGGCTCATCAGCGGCAATATTTATCCCCCCTGACTGTACAATTCTTTTATGAGCAGAGCCTTTGGAACTAATACTATGATAAGGTTTCCTCCACTCATAATAAACAAGTGGTTTATCTTCCTCTGCAAGTTTGCTTACCCGTTCATCGATGATCTTATAGTATTTGTTAGAAAAATCGATCATCTCTTGGGCCTGCTCCTTTTTACCCAAAACCGTCCCCAAGTCTTCGATCATTTTCGGTAAAGTCTCCACCTCAGAAGTCACATATACCAATACCGGTATACCGGCGGCCTCTATTTTTTCTCTCATCTCATCCTTCAGCATACTGTCAGCTATCACTACATCAGGATTGCTTTCAATTATCAACTCCAGGTTTGGTTTGTAAGAAGCTTCTGCCACTTCCGGAATTTTAGCTAAAGAAGCAGGAAACAATGACTTGGCATCCCTGCTAATTATTTTATCTTCCGCGCCCAGAGCGCAAATCACCTCTGAGACACCTGATGTAATCGAGACTACCTTGTCAACAGGGCAAGCGATCTCAACACTTTTATCTTTATCATCAATAATCGTAACAACCGTTTTTTGTGGTGAAGAGCTCTCTCTTTCCTTTCTCGGGCCGCATCCACAAACAAGTAAGCTGAACGCCAGAACTAAAATTAAACCCACTAAATATTTTTTCTTCATTTGGCTCTACCTCCTTGAAATTATCCTTTTTTATTTGTTTTAGAGTATAAGAACTTTCCAGTTCAGCAGTTGCTAATGGCTATCCTCCAGCCGTCCCGGAATACCCTTCTCCTTCCGGTTGCTCCCCAAAAAGTGAGGTTATATCTTCCTCATCCTCGCTTAAAGAACGGAGAGGAAGAACCTGGATACCCAATCCATTTTGTTCAACAGCGGCCTCCACGTCATAAACGGCGCGAATATTGGACGGATTAAGTACCTCTGCCGGCGGGCCTGATGCAAAGATCTTTCCTTCATTAAGCAGTACTAGTTTTTCCGAAAAACGGGAGGCAAGATTTAAGTCATGTAACACCATGATTACGGACATCCCGCCCTCGTGAGCAAACTTTTGCAGTAAACCAAGTACCTCTAACTGGTGCTTGATATCTAAGTTGGAGGTCGGTTCATCCAACAAAAGCACTTCCGGCTCCTGGGCCAGGGCGCGGGCGATAAAGACCCTCTGCTTTTCCCCGCCGCTCATCTCGTTGATATACTTCAAAGCAAACTCCTCAATCTTCATAAAACGCAAAATCCTGTCCACGATCTCCCTGTCTTTAGGCCCTACCCCCCAGCTTAAATAAGGTTTCCTCCCTAGAAGAACCGCCTCATAAACAGTCAAAGGAAACACCTCGGCCCCACTCTGCGGCACATATCCCAATAGCCGCGCCAGTTCACGCGGTCTTAGATGGGCAACATCTTGATTGTTTAAATAGACAACACCCCCCTTGGGCTGTAATACCCTGCAGATACAGCGCAAGAAAGTACTTTTACCGGAACCGTTCGGCCCGACGATACTTACAACTTCTCCTTTGCTGATCTGCATACTTATTTGATCCAACACCAGCTGGCTACTGTAGCTAAAAGAGCAGCCATCAACCACTAAGGTCAACTGTTCCTCCTCCTTTCAGGCAATATATGGTATTTATGAACCGATACCACTGCATAAAAATTCGTGGAGAACGGATACAAAAAAACCTCCAGTCCCATGATAGACTGGAGGTAATTAGGTGTTAAAATACTCTGGCACAACCCTCTCCATGGGAAGGTTAAACTGCCTTCAGCCCAGGCAGGTCTCCTGACTCGTGGTTTAGCGCTTTACCTGCTGCCTTCCCGGATATTCTCCAGTGGCCTACAATGCAGGTAGCTCCCCACTTACAGTGGCCGGACCGTCCAGGATTTTCACCTGGTTCCCTTTTGTCCTTTGCACCGGGCAAAGAAACCTGGCTGAAATATTAAATTTTATGTACCGGTTCTATTATATTCTTAATTCTGTTCAATAAGCAATTCTATACCATTGCCTGAATTCCTGCACTGCACCGAATAAGTATGCTGGTTTAAAATGATGCTCGCGTACAACAGCCATCCAAAAATTCGTTTCAGGACAATTCAGCGCAAACACCAACATATCTATTTAGTAAATTGCCAACCCTGGCCATCATTCCCCATAATCTGTTTGGGGAATAAACTAACATGCCCCGTCAGCCTGCCTCACCCAATCCAAAAATATTTTCTTCAATACACAGTCACCTTCATAGGGTCGATCTACCCGACCGGTATAAGCATAAGTACGGGCGAGGCAGCCTCCGCCGCAAAAGCATCTATCGAAACAACCTTTACATTTTGTCATCATCTCTACCCTGCGACCGATCCATTCCTTTCCGGCAACAGCCTCTGTCAAAGAGAAATTTTTGTCACCAATATTACCAAGATAGAAATGCGGAAGCGATATCAGGGACGCACAGGGGTAAACACCTCCCCCAGGCACTACTGCCATACACTGGCCTGTAGCGGCGTAGCAGTATTCTTCTCGTACCACTCCCCGGGTGATTTGATAGCACAGTCTTTCCAGCTCACGAAACCGGACCCGCGGCCCCCCTAACCGTACCAATTGATCTGCCCTGTGTAATGCTGCCCTAACCTGATCTTCAAGCAAATTTAAATTAGGTGCAGATAGACCAGTTTTTAGACCCCTGCCCAGGGGACGAAAAAGATCCAGGGAAATTCCGTAGACATTACCCAAATAAGCAGCCAAATCCACCAGCTGAGGTAGTGTCCGGGCACTTTCGGTGGTCAAAACTGTCGTTAAACCTACTCTAATCCCTTCTGCAGCCAGGAACTGCAATCCTCGAACTACAGATAAAGTCGAACCTTCACCCTCTACAAAAGGCCGTAAATGATCATTTGTATCTAGCGGACCGTCAAGACTTACCCCTGGACGTACTCCAAGATTTTTTAATTCCCGGGCAAGAGTGCGGTCAATTAATGTTCCGTTAGTCTGCAGTTGAAAGGTGGCAGAACCACACCGGGTTTTAACATATTCAATTACCCTTTTAACCAGGGGAAAATTTAATAAGGGTTCCCCTCCGGAAAACTGTATTTTAAAAGATTTGCTCCTCGCAGCAACATAATCTACTGCTTTTCTGGCCGTTTCCCAGGACATATATTCCTTCTTCTCTCCACCCCCGGCATAACAGTATCTGCAGCGTAGATTACAGTCGCCGGTAACCAGCAAAATAAGAAGCTTAACCTCTTCAGCCATAGATCTCCCCTGGAAAATCTGTTTAATGGTTCACTACCCGCTTTAATAATTCTCCACTGCGAAAACATGTTTAAAAATATGTTTTAATTTGTTAATCGCTGTGGGTGGCAGTGTGATATGTAATTGTGGAATCATCAATCTAATTTTATAGCAACAACCTGAGCAACCAGCTTTACCCAGGCCTGAATGTAATCCTCAAGCTTTGAACCGCCAATCACCGTCAGTGGAACGCCAAACTTGTCGGCAACCGAGGCCAACAATTCATTACCGGCCTGTTCGGCTTCTTCTCCGGATAACAGCTCCCAGAGAAATTGGTCCAGCAGGTGCACATACAAAGATGTATAGGTCACCAGTTGGTCATCTTTGCCTAACTGAGATAAACGCTCCATAAACTGTGTTTCTTTATTTTCAATACCATTGCCAGCAATATACTCCTGCCACAATGTATCTTCATCGACGCCAAAACGCTTCAAGCGTCGCAAGACACTGTGCTGCATCTGAGGTGACAAACCTGTCTGTTTGAACAGGGCCTCCTTGACAGCCGGTTTAACAGCACACCCGATCAACTCCCCTAACTTGGAATGTTTTCCCGCACCCTCAAAATACAATTCTGAAGCCGGATTGGCGATAACAATGGTCTGGTCGGTCCCGGACCCTGTCGCCAAGCCATTCGAATAATTGCTGCCGGCCATCAGCTCTTGGATTGCCGCAGTTTTTGCTTCTGTACAAGTTACCAGCGCTCTGGCCATAATCCCGGGCGGCAGATCGGCATCGATGACCAGCATAATATTGATCGTCCCCGGCTGAGGCAGTATCCCTTTATCGACAGGGTTAAAATGTTCTGCGGGATCCCCTACCCGGCCCCCATTGACTTCTATGCCACCGGTCACAATCGCCGTAACCGTAAGGTTTTCATATTTACTGATATTGATCGCCACATTTTCCATCTGTGCGGCTGTTCCCATGCCGGTAACTGTATCCGCATCAAACCCCAGATCCTGTGCATTTAAGCGCATATGCTCTTCATAAGTCGGGGCACGCAGGGTGCAATCCGTATCGTTGCCTGTACTGCAGTCATGATTGAAAACAGCCTTCAGGTCTTCACGGTAACCCCCGTTTAATATTGAAGTGCTAAGGACCTTGCGCGGCCCTTTAAACTGAACAACAATTCTTTTGTTATACCGGTGTACTGCATCACCGGTTGTTAATGTGCAAAGCAGCATCTTCTCTCCTCTCCCATATTTTGCTATATATCATTTCTCACCTGGTGCCTCGCAAATCTAGTGAAACACAATCTAGACGAAATATAATCTTGCAGGCTAGCCTGCCATGCGTTTCTACTGTCCACCAAATGGGGTACGGTTACTCACAGGCTCGTCTTTCTTTTCAGGAGTAAAACGATGACAATTGGGGCACCAAATAAAGAGGTAACGGCACTGATAGGCAATTCCACAGGAGAAAAAGCAAGCCTGGCCACCAGGTCACACAGAGTTGTAACCAGCGCCCCTATTAAAATCGTAGCAGGGATTAAAATCTTGTTATCCGAAGTGCCCAAAGTCAGTCGGGCGAGGTGAGGCCCGGCAAGACCGATAAAAGCCACCGGCCCTGTAAAAGCTGTCACCAGGGCGGTGAGAGCGCTGGAAATGGTAACAATGGCAAGCCGCAGTGCCTTGATATTAACCCCCATACTTTGGGCATAATCCTCTCCCAACAGCAGCGCATTAAGCGGTTTGCACAGCAGGTAGGATGCAATAAGTAAAACCGTCCCTCCTATAGCCATAATAGCGACACGGTCCCAGCAAAAACCCGAGAAACTGCCTAAGGTCCAGAGCATAAAACTGTGAACCCGTTCCTTTTCAGCAAAGGCTATCAAAAAACTGGTTCCAGCACTGCACATGAAACCGATCATCAACCCCACCACCAGCAAAGTTACCACATTTTTTACCTGGCCAGCCAAAAAAACAACCAGGGCTACAACCCCCAGGGCACCAACAAGCGCTGCAGTGCTTAATAGTAAGGGAGAGACCGATTCTCTGCCCATAGCGAATCCTGACAGCGTTATAATAGCAACAAAGAGGGTAGCCCCAGAGGAAACTCCTAAGACATAGGGATCAGCAATGGGGTTACGAAAAAATATCTGTAACAGTAGTCCACTGATAGCCAGCGCCGCTCCTCCAAAAACAGCAGCCAACGCACGGGGAAAGCGGATCTGCAGAACAACGGTTTGAAAAACCGGATCTCCCTTATGCATAAAGGATTTCCATACTTCCTCTAACGGAATTTTAACGGAACCCAAGGTTATGTTTAAGATTAAAAAGAGAAAGAGTAATATACAAAATAATATAAACAAAAATGATAACCTATTAATTTTACCTTCATGAGAATTCATTTTACACCTCACGCCGGGACATGACTTGACCATCATGTCCCGGCATTTTTTTATCCGTTTCAATCAGCTTTTGGAAGCTTCATGAACTGCTTCAGCTCTGCGTTTGGAAAAAGTTCGGGATGGAAAATGGTTGCCAAATCCGTAATCATTTCATCAGTTTTATCCAGCACTTGGTAAAACCATGGTTGAAAACACCACACTTTTCCTTCCTTAATCGTTTTTAAATCTGCTAAAACCTTGCCTTGTTCAATGATCTTGGCAATTGAAGTAACCCCATAGTTAGGTAATGTGCTGGAAATATAAATATCTGCCTCTTCTCCCCGAGCGTAAAACTCCTCCAAGGTGATCGTTCCTTCTCCTTTTTTATCTTCAAAGAGATAATCACCCCCGGCCAGCTCAATCATCTTGGCCACATAACTATCCCCACCGGGCACATAGACCTTTCCTTCCCAAATCATGCCCCACAAAACTTTCGGCTGCGCCTTTGCTTCTGCAACTTTTTTTCCAATTTCTTCTGTCTTTTTCACAGCATTATTAAAAATATCGTCTGCTTTTTCCCCTTTTCCATAAAAAGCAGCAAGAAATTTCACCCATTCCATTCTCCCTAGAGGATCGTTTTCCAGCCATTCGTTATCTACAGCTACCGGAATCTTTAGCTCCTCCAGTTTACGAAGTTTTTCTAAATCTTCTGCGCTAGCCGTACTCATAAAGACAACATCTGGTTTTAAAGCAACAATCTTATCATAATCTACAGGCCCCATCCCGGAACCAACCAGTTGTACTTTCCCGCTCTCCAACCCCTCTTTTACCTCATCAATATACCAGTGCTCTTTTTCTGTGGTTACGGCAATAATGCTCCCCAATTCATCCAGCGGCCTCAAAAGGGCTGCCTGAGTTGCGGAAAGTACCACTACCTGCTCTACAGGTGTATTAATCACCGGCAGATCTCTGTACATAGAAGGCACTTCTTGACCCCGGGGGACCAAAAGTAATTCCCTGCCTTCACCATCGGTAACCTTTTTACAGTCATCGGCTAAATTTTCGATTTTAAATTTTGTAGCATATTTTAAAGTAACAAACCCTGCTTCCGTTTCTGTTTTCTCCTGACTGCAGCCAACCAGCAATACCAAGGACAGCACCAACGCGATGATTAGGAATACCCTTTTGGACACCTTAAACATAAGAATCAAACCTCCTAACAGTAGTTTTTTTTACTCAACAAAAGCTCATAATCTACCAATTCCAAATGTTTTTTTTCTCTGGTTTTCTGCGGATCCATAAATAAAATCCTGATTTCATCCCCTTGATCATTAGCAATTAATTTCCGCCTTTCTTCCGGGCTGCGCGCATAACTATAGAGAGCGCTCCCGCCTACAGCAACATGATCACCGCCCTCCCCCCATTGATTTGTTATCACAAGATGCAGCTGCTGCTCCGCCGACCTGGTATCCCCAAGAAACTGCCTTTCTTTATCTGTCCAAAATGCCGGAACACAAAGCAGATCCACACCTCGTTTAGCAAGGCAATCAACACTTTCCGGAAACATCAAATCATGACCTAGTAGCAGTCCAACCCTGGCAAAAGGCAGGTCGCAACTGAAAAATTCGTTTTCCCCAGGCCTGGCCCATTTCTCGTCCAGATCGGCCAAGTGTATTTTGCGATATTTGCCCAATAACCCCTCCGGGCCAATCAAAACCGCTGTATTAAAAAATGAGTCGTGATCTCGTTCTACCATACCCCATGCTATATAGACTTTCTTTTCCCTGGCTTTTTCACACAAAAGATCGACAGTAGCGCCAGGAATTTCTTCGGCTACCTGAGCAACTTCATTCTGATCTGTGATCAAGCCTGTCGTAGAAAACTCTGGAAATACTACGAGCTTCAAATCCATCTTGCTCTCCTCTGCCATCTCCAGTGATTGATCAACCAAAGAAAGCATTTTTTGCCGGTTTCCCTCGGGCTGCAATAAACCGGGTCGAAACTGAAGGGAAGCAGCAGCAAATGGTTTTGGTACAGGGAGCTGCAGCAATGCGTCAGAATTAAAGCCATTATAAACATCTAAGGCGATATCCGTATAGAACTCTGGACGCCTGGGCTCTAACCGCTGAATTGACGTAGACAAATATTTGCCTCGATGTAGTGGAACAGCGCCATAACAAATGGCGTCTTTTGCCGACTGCAGTTGATTCACAATCAACCCTTCGGGATTGAGCAGATATGAGCGCGCCTGGGTGCAGTCCATACTTTTGTCTATTCCTGTTCTATTGCTTACCAGTAAATAACACCCGTTTTCTAACGCCCGCGCCCGGAAATACATTTCCGGTGGATGATGCCTGGGAGGCCAGTTGGCCAAAACTACCAACAACCTAGCTCCCTTTAAGGCAGCAACACGGGAAAGTTTGTACCAGTAAACATCGGCACAGATCAACACCCCTACTTTCCCGTACGCGGTATCGCAAACCAAAACAGGCAAGTTTCCTCTGGTTGACCACAAATTTTCTCCATAAACAGGGGCAATCTTGCGAGCATGCCCCAAAATTTCTCCTTTGGGCCCCATGAAAGCCGCAGCATTATAATACAGACCGGTCTTTTTAACGTATTCCGGCATTCCCAATGCAATATAAGCTTGATACCGACAGGCTAGTTCACAAAACTGATCTGTAACAGGGCCCGGAATGTACTCCGCTTGTGAGGCAATTTCAGTTTTACTGGAAAACGAGTAACCGGAAATCGCCAGCTCGGGATTGACAATGATTTTTGCCCCATTTCGTGCTGCTTCTTCATTTAAAGAAAGCAGCTTTTTAACGTTGTATTCCTTGTCCTTCCAGGCAACGGCAGCATGGATTAAAGCCACCTTAACTTCTTCATCAACATTCATTATTTGCATGCTCTCTCCCCACCAGCTTATATTCTGTTTTGGGCATCTTCAAAATAAATCACTTAACTCTTCCAAATAGCAGATTTTCATTATTTCCACAAGGGTATCCCGCCATATCTCTCTTTCCCATGGTTTCCCCGATTGTTTGATCATGATCTGCTTCATCATGGGCCAGATTATTAAGCTTTTTTAGCAAGTAACTGTAACTTGGGCAGAAAACCATTCTGGCACTGTCCTTCCCATACAGCTTTCCAGCTTCTTCACTGCTGCGCAAACTGTAAACAACCTTATCGTGTACGAGAAGATGCCTTACCAGATCTACGTTACGCCTGTTGAAAGAACCAACCGGGAAACTAGACTCGACAATAGAAGGAACTTGTTGGCTTAACAGAGTTGCCTTGTTGAAGGATTGATCACTGATTTTTTCAAAAGCCTTTTCTCCTATAATCCGCGCCCCTAAAGCTTTCCCAACATGATAATCAATATCGTTTTTATGCAGCACACCGGTCATAATACTAAACCCGCATTTATTCAGAAAACGGTAAAGAGGGGCACCGCTGCCAGCACCACCCACCACATAGACCATGGGCCCCCCGCTGTTGATTAGCTCCATACCACCCAGGCATAGGCTAAAGTGTGCAGACTCAATATCATATAGATCGGTAACCATTTCTTCATCCAGGATTACTTCCGGCGGCCCATAAGCAAGTATTTTCCCATTTTTAACAAGAAGTGCTGTTTCGCAGCTTTTTAAGGCTAAATCAATTTCGTGTAAGGAGAGGATTACGGTAATACCTTTTTCTTTTGCGAGCTGCCGTAAAATTTCCATGACCTCTACACGATGTTTCACATCAAGGTGAGTAGTCGGTTCATCCAAGACGATCACTTCCGGCTCCTGCACTAAGGCCCGAGCAAGCAGTACTTTTTGTTTTTCTCCATCGCTTAATTCACCGAAGTATCTATTGGCTAGGTTATGAGCATTGACAAGATGCAGCGCATCCCAGGTTTTCTGCTTATCTTCCTTTGAAAAATGCCCAAAAAAATTCGTATAAGGGTACCTCCCCATGGCGGCAATATCGAATACTGTAACCAAGCCCGGTGAAAGGCGCTCCGTTAAAACAACAGCCATAATTCTAGATAAATCTTTCGGCTCCATGCGGTATAAGACATCACCTTTTAAATAAACAGAACCTTTTAGCGGAGAGAGTAGCCCGGCCAAGCAGCGCAGAATGGTGGATTTCCCAGAACCATTGGGTCCTAGAAGGCAGATAAACTGCCCTTTCAATGCTTCCAGGTTAATATCGTCAACAACCGTTCTACTACCATACCCCACAGCCAATTCTTTGGTTTGTAGCATGCTCAACAACTCGTCCTCCTTTTAGAAAACCCAAAAGTAGGCAAAACAGCATCATCTTAATTAATAAATCCCGCCTTGCCACAGCGGGGCACATCCTTTCCTCTCAACCAACTCTTCTGAGCAGCTCCCCTGGCTGGCACATCCGAAGGCCAGCAAGCTAAGTGAAAAAGGTAACAATGCTAATAAGGCAGTCTTTTCCATGAGTTCTCCTCCCACTGTAAAAGTATCTAAATTATCTTTCATCCTGCTTTCACGCTAATTTCCGATAACGGCATTGCCACACGCGACGCTATAAACTAAAAATCCCCGGCCTACAGACAGCCGGAGATTGCCAGGGTTTTTTAAAAAGCATAAAAACCACCTCCCTATCCGCGTAGGTAGTGATCTCGGTAGAACAGGTAGGTCTCCTGGCTCGGGTTCACGTTCACCTCACACCTTCCCATCCTGCACTCAACTGTTGTTTCATTGAGTGCTTGACAGTGGTACCTTGTCAGGTGAATCCCCCTTACAGTGGCGGGACCGCGCCGGCCTTGCACCGGCTTCCCTTTTATGCCTGCCTTTTCAGGCAACAGCACCTGTCCCAAACTATGTAATTATTAGTAATAGCTCTATACTTCTTCCAATAAAGATAATTCGATAGAACTACCCAAATTCCCTTCCAAGAGTAAAAATATCATGCAAACTATACTACGTTTCCTCCTCAATCCAGGCTTCCATTTCCAGCACTGCATCCTGAAATGCTTCATATTCTTCCTCTGTAAGTTCAAAATACCCTCTCGCCAGTGCTTCTGCAAGCTTTTTTGCTATCTCCTGGGCGGCATAGGGGTTGTTCTCTGATAACCTCTGCCGCATCTCTTCATCAAGCACAAACTGGGCGGTAGCCTCATGAAACATCCACTTCTCCACTTGACCTGTGGTTGCCCTGAGGCCAATGAGATGTTCTACACGCTGGGCTATCTTTTGAGCGCCATGGTGCTTGTGGTTGAGCATTCCATCGATCCACCGGGGATTGAAGAGACGTGTCCTTACCGCACGGTCGATGGAAAGACCCACATCAACAACCTCGGTAATCTCTTCGGTTGCATCCACAACCCACTGCTCCGGGGCATCGCCCTTTTTCTCCGCAACACTCCGCGAAAGCCCACCGAAGAACTCATAGTAATGGTCGAGATCGGTAAACTCGTACTCATTGCTGTGCCTTACCTGGGAGATGAGATCCACCTTGGAAACCATGTGGTTGAAAAGAGCGCTGTTCTCCTGGACCTCCCCCTGGTAGTAGCAATAGGACATGGAATTGTCATAGCTATCCACCAGTTCTTTTTCTTCCCGCCAGACGCCGCTTTCCACCAGTGTGCGCATAGAGGTGCCGTATTCTGAGGCTGAAGGGCCAAAGATGCGGGCACAGTTGGGAGCAGACTCTTCCACACCCAGCTCTAGAGCATGTTGGCGTACATAGTTCTGCTCATCCGCTTCCTCTGCACCGGCAGCCAGCTCCACAGCCTGATTGATCAGTTCGATCTGATTGCCGCATATATCACGGAAAATCCCACAGATGGTAATGAAAACATCAATGCGCGGCCTGCCGAGCTCCTCCAGGGGAATCAACTGCAGTTCCTTGAACCAGGGGCTCCCCTTGCGCACCATGCGCACACCGAGGTAACGTAGAACCTGGGCAACTGTTTCACCTCCGGTGCTCAAAGTTTCAAAACCCCAGAGAACCATGCCGACGGATTCCGGGTAGCACCCGTGTTCTTCATAATATTTTTGCAAAACGCTGTCCGCAGTCCTTGCACCGCGCTCCAGTGCCACCTGAGTCGGAATCAGCTGTGGGTTGAATTCGTACATGTTGCGCCCCACCGGATAAATTTCAGGTGTGCGTACCGGGTCCCCGGCGATATTAGGAAGGAGATAACAGCCATCCAGAACACTTAGCAGCCCCTCACTCTCAGATGAACACTCGATATTTTCTTTCACTTTGCGCAGGTAGGCATCTATTTCCTCTGGCAGTGCCGCCTGATTACCACCAAGCCAGCTTTCCATGGCCTGGTGTACCTCGCGGTCAACAGCAGCAAAGGCATCAGCATCCTGGATCAACTCTTCAAAAAGAACACCCCTCTTGCCAGCATAAAGCCTGTAAAGGGAGGGCACCTCCCGATCAAAGCGAACCACAGCTTTCAGATAAGAGAGGAGGTCTTCACCGGAGAGCACCCGGTCGAGAACATGCATGCCCTTGGGGATCAGCCGCCTCTTCATCCGGTAGAGGTAGATTTCCAATTCCGTTAGATCTCCCGCAGGGAGGGAAAGTTCACCGGCTTTTTCTCTGATTCTGACAACCAGCTTTTCTTGATCCTGCCCCTCGGCCTTCTTGTACTCCGCCAGCAGGTCCTCCAGTTCCAGATACTCTCCGTAAAGATTGGAAGCTGTTACCGGCGGCGAGGCATGGGAAATGGTCACCGCATAGCTCCTGCGCTTGGCGATGGTGGATTCCGAGGGGTTCCCCACCCAATAGTAGTAAAGATGGGGGATGTCGCCTGTCAGGATCTCCGGGTAACACTTGCGGGAAACAGGTACTTCTTTCCCCTTGGTGAACTCCAAGGTTCCATGCATCCCCCAATGCAGCATACAGTCTGCTTGAAACTCTTGCTGCAGCCACCAGTAAAAGCAAAGATACTGGTGGTGGGGAGGCAGTTCCTTGTCATGATAGGCCTGGGCAGGATCCTCGTGAACACCCCGTGAGGGCTGGACACCGATAAAGATATTGCCCAGGATCACGCCTGGTATTATTAACTGGTTCCCGGTAGTCATAATCTCACCCGGCGGCTCACCCCAGTTTCTTTCCATCTCCGCCTGTAAATCAGGGGGCAGACTCCGATACCATTTCTGATAGAGGGAAGCATCTACCATAACCTCAGAAGAAACAGATTGCCATTCAGGAGTATTGACAACACCGCTGGACAACAGGTAATCTCCTAAATCACCCTCAGGAATTGTCACCCGGTAGCCCCGCTCCGCCAGTTTTTCCAAAAATCCGCTCAGGCTGGCCAAGACATCGAGATAACCCGCATTCCCTAAATGAGCCTCTCCCGGCGGATAGTCATAGAGAATGATCGCCAGTTTTTTCTCGGCATTCGCTTTTCTGCGCAGGGAAAGCCACTTGAGAATCCGTCCGGTGAGTCGGTCCATACCCTCAGGCAATATTATGATCTCTTTGACCTCCCCCTCCAGCACTTCATCTTCTCCACATGAACTAAGGCCCGCGATACAAATCGGTTCAATACACCCATCCAGCTCAGGAAGAACAACGCCAAGAACAATTTCCACCGGGTTCAGCCTGTTTTCCCGCTGCCACTCCTTAATGTTAGTCGAGTAGCAATGAAACCCGATGAGAACCGGTACCCCCAATGCGGACAGCAGTTCATAGGTAGGCTCTGGGGCACCCCCGTAGGGCCCCCCATGCAGTTGGAAATACTGCAGGTCAACCACCAGGTCCACAACTGGCTGTCCCTCATCAAAGAAACAGGACTTCATTGCGGTTAGGTTATATTCCGCTTTCGAAAAAACAGGGAGCAGGTTGACTTGGTCCTCCATTCTCTCCACCAGAGCTTCCACTGCAGGTGTACAATCAGCAAAATGCATCCCCCCGTAAAAGAAAATACCCACAGTGGGTTTATTCTCATCCATGGGCCGCCACGATGTGAATGACTTAAGATCGTCAAAATACTGGTCAGGCCACCAAATCCCCCAGTCCAGCATTTTTTGCGGCGGCTGCACCTTGACCTTCTTCCCGCAGTATTCCTTGAGCATAAAGAGGAGAAGGTTTTTCAGGTTTTGGGTACCGCCTTCGGCATAGTAATCGCATGCTAGCACCCAGTTGCGCATATGCTTGAGCTTACCCAGAGGGAGAATCGCCCCCAGCTTTTTGGTAAGTTCACTGAATTTTTTGACCTTGAGAAATGCCTCCACATCGAAGGCCCCTTCGCGGCTGGGAATATCGGAACCGGAGAAAGACCCCATCCTGGTCAGCGACATGATATCGCGGTGGCCGCCAATCAAGACAGTCACGACAGCTGAACTGTCAGCGATAGCCTGCCGCACCCAATCGGTGAACCGGGACTGCCCGCGGATATCCACCAGGATAACCTGGGCCTGGTTGATGGCCTCTTTCATCCGGGTATAATCGGGTTTTTTATCCCACTCGGAAAAATAGATCTTTCTCAAAGAAAGAATCTCCCCATATTCTCCTTTGATCTCTTTCATTGCCTCCCGCAGTTCACGGGTGTTATCCAAAGTGCTAAAAAGCAAAAAATTAGTCACTGGATCACCTCTCGCAGTTGTTTATTTGTCAGCAAAAATACAAATCCACTTTTAACCATTGCTCAAGCTCGTAGCCCATCCATTCCAAATGTCTTTTAAACCGGTTCTGCGGATTTACAAATAAAATCCTGCTTTCATCTCCCAGATCATCAGCCACTAATTTCCGTCTTGCTATTTTTACACATTTTTCACGAATTCAAGTTTTGCAGGATTGCCCTGTAATGCTCTCCTTAGAGTACATAATTCCATTAACCTATCAAAAAAGGTCTCTCGCCAATTCTCTAGGCCTTACTCTACCCGGTAAGTCACCCACACCCCTAGGGCAAACAAAACTACTGCATATGCGGTTAGAACCAGCAAGGAGACCAAGGGAAATCCTGTGTTCATGGCTATGGCTCTCAGGGAAACAGCAGAATGGGTAAGGGGTAATATTTTCACAAAATATGCAACTAAAGCAGGATATTTTTCCACTTTGAAAAATGTCCCGCATAAAAATGTCATAGGCAGGATGACAAAGGTTGCAAAACGTGACATACCTTCATGAGAACTAACCACCATCGCAGCCACCAATCCCAGGCTGGCAAATAAAAAACAGTTCAGAAGCAGAGAAACAAAGAACCACCCATTAAGGTGCATATTTGCCCCAAAAAAATAAGAAAAGATAATGATAATCCCCGAAGAAAATAGGCCGCGGAAACAGCCGCTGAAAATGTTCCCCAGCACCAGCGAGGTAACACTGATCGGAGCCACCAGGAACTCTTCAAGTGTTTTATGATACAGCCGGCTGACATTAAGGGAACTACCTGTGGCATTGTAACTGGCATTCATGGCACTTAAAGCAACGATACCGGGTACTACAAAATCAAGATAACTCGTGCTACCGAATTGGATATTCCTCCCCAACCCCCAGCCAAAAGAGAGCAGGTAAAGCAGGGGGCTGACCATACTCCCTGCAAAAAAGCTCTTGTATTTTTTCCGCAGCAGCACTATTTCCCGCCAAAAAACGGTGTATGTATCATAGATCATCTCAGTCACCTACTTTGTACCCGGTTAGTTCTACAAAAACATCCTCCAGGTTGCTTTCTCTGATCACGACATCATGCATCATTGCTGCAGCGAATTGAAGCGCCTCTTCCCTCTCCTCGAATACATGGTACTCGGTTTCATTATGGTTGGGAACCTCCACAACAACCTTGCCTACTTTCTTCTTCAAGTCTTCCGGTGTTCCAAGCGCAATTAGTTTTCCTTTGTTCATGATCCCCACTCTATGGCAGAGCAGCTCTGCCTCTTCGATATAGTGGGTAGTCAAAAGTACCGTAATACCCTGTCCATTGAGCCTCCTGATCAGATCCCAGATCTTGCGGCGCACCTGGGGATCCAGACCTACAGTCGGTTCATCCAAGAAAAGGATGCGCGGCTTATGCATCAAGGCCCGGGCAATCATCAACCTTCTCTTCATCCCGCCGGAGAAACGCCCCACAACTGTATCAGCACGCTCAGTCAAGCCCACAAATTCGAGGAGCTCTTTAATCTGAAGGCGACGCTCCCGGGTAGGAATCTTGAAGAGGCGCCCGTGTAATTCCATATTTTCCCGTGCTGTCATCTCTACATCAAGGTTTTCTGTCTGTGAAACAACACCGATTTCTTTTTTTACCTCTGCTTTTTTACGAGACACCTCCTTACCGTTGATAAAGGCATTTCCTGCTGTCGGGCGTGCCAATGTAGTAAGTATTCGTATTGTAGTTGTCTTTCCTGCTCCGTTGGGTCCCAGCAAGCCGAATATTTCTCCCGGTTTCACGGTTAGATCCAGGCGATCGATAGCTTTAACCTCTTTGTAGTACTTGCAGAGACCACTTATCTTAATCAAAAGGAACTCTCCCCTCTTGTTCTGTTCGACAAACTGACCGCGGATGTTCCGATCATGGCCGTTTCACTGCTGCCGTAAATCGCTCTTTGCAGCTATTAGATAAAGCAACACTCTTCTTCCTAATCCCAACCAATCACCATTCATGTTTATGGGCATGCGCATGAAGATGTCGATGGCTAGGACCTCCCATGATATCCTCAAGCTTCTGCTGATCCAGATCAAGATCTTGAAAGGGTTTGCGGCGCATCCTGTGCACCAGGGCAAGATCTGCCGTGGTACGGATATCTTCTTCACCAACCTCTTCACGCCCCTGGAGTGCTGCCATGGTTTTTGCTGCCTTCATCATGATCAGATCTGCGCGGTGGCCATCCACCCCCATCTCGATAGCTATTTCAGCGATCAGGTAAAGCATTTTATCAGGCACCTGCACCCCGGGTAGCATCTTTTTTGCCGCTATAATCCGCTGGCGGAGCTTTTCCTGTTCTGGTTCCCAATCGCTGCAGAATTTGGCCGGATCCTCCTCAAAGGCAACTCTCCTGCGGATGACATCTACCCTCTGACCAGGATCAAGAATCCCCTCGATCTGCACACATAAGCCAAAGCGGTCTAAAAGTTGTGGCCTGAGCTCCCCTTCTTCGGGGTTCATGGTTCCGACAAGCATAAAGTTTGCCGGGTGGGTAAAGGATACTCCCTCTCGCTCCACCGTGTTGACACCCATTGCTGCTGAATCCAATAAAACATCAACCAGGTGATCATCCAGAAGATTGACCTCATCCACGTAAAGGATACCGCGGTTGGCTTCGGCCAAGACCCCGGGTTCAAAGCGTTTTTCTCCTTTTTTGATGGCCTCCTCCAGGTCCAGGGTTCCCACCACCCGGTCCTCGGTAGCTGAAACGGGCAGTTCTACAACACGCATCTTACGTTTTGCCCGGTCCAGTTCCTTGCCACCCTGCAGCCGTTCCCTGCAAGAAATACACATGGTAGTTATATCATCGGGGTTACATCCAAAAAGGCAACCAGCCACTACCTGGTTATCCGGAAGCAGCGCTGCCAGGGCGCGCACCGCTGTTGACTTGGCGGTGCCTTTTTCACCCCGGATTAAAACACCGGCCAACTTGGGATTAATTGCATTAAGAATTAAGGCAAGCTTCATATTCTCCTGTCCCACCAGCGCCGTAAAGGGGTAAATATACCTGACGACCTGCTCTATTGTTTGCTCCATGGTTACCAATCCTCTCTCTTTTTCTTGGGATCTGTAAAAAGTTCGTTTCCTAAAAAGGCAAGACCCCCTTATCACGCCTCCAAAACATCGTGTACCGCTTCAACAAGGCGATCCGCCTTGAGATCATCTAATTTATAGTACTCTGCGCCCATCGCCTCGGCCAGCTGTTGAGCAAGGCCGAGCGAGAGAAAGCCGCTGTTTTCCACGTCTACCACAAGGCTTTTGAAGCGCTCTTCATCCCTGATCATTTCGGCTGCCCGGATGGCTTCCGCCAACGGCCGCTCCTCGCCCAAACTTACATTGGCCTTGCCATCGGAGATGATGATCAGTAACGGCCTGATATCGGGGTCTTTATAGAGATGGGCCCTGGCCACTTCATACGATTTCATAAGCCCTGCAGAGAGAGGGGTCCGACCCCCGGTAGGCAGTTCTTCCAACAGTTTTTGGGCACGCTCCACGCTGTTCGTGGGGGGCAGAATAACCTCGGCCTCTTCTCCACGGAAGGCCACCATGCCCACCCTGTCCCGCTTTTGGTATGCATCCAGAAGCAGTGACAGGATGGCTCCTTTGGCCTCCACCATCCGCTGCTGTGCCCCCATGGAGCCGCTGGCATCGACAACAAAAAGAAGAAAGTTGCCCACCCTTTTTTCTCGCACCTTTTCCCGCAGATCATCCAGCTCAATAACCACGGCCACCCCGTCCCGGCGGCGGCGCTTTTGGTAAGGAGCCGCGGCGCGGAGGGTGGCGTCAAAGGCCAAATCCTGCCTCTCCCAGCGCCTGGTGCTCCGCACGTAGCGTCCCGACTTGGTAGCTGTCTGGCCGCGGGATCTCCGCCCGGAACCACGGCGCAGTATGCCCTTGACCTTATAGCTGATCCGGCGTACTGGGAAAGGCTCACCAACCGCAAAGACGATCTCCGGCACGCCCTGGGGCGGTGCTTTCTGGGGTGACTGATCCTGTTCTTCCTGCGCGTTTTCTTGCATCTCAGGAGGTTGTTGCTGTTGTTGTTCCTGTTCTTGTTCGTCTTCAGTTTCCTCTGGCTCGTCGGGTTCTCCAGGTTCCGGCGGTTCCGGTTCCTGTAGTGGAGGGGACGGCTCACGCGTACGGTGGGGAAGAACATATTCCGCTGCCTCATGGAGATCACTCTCACTCACTTCTTTCCTTCCGTAAAAGGCAGCTAACGTGCGAGCACAGGCAACCATGACCAGGTCTGCTCTATGGCCTGCCACCAATGCTTCGGTGCAGATCTGTGTAACCAGTTCTTCCAGTTCAGGGGTCATGGTTACCTCTGCAAGCAGGTGGCGAGCGGTCATGATTTCCTGGCGCACTTTTTCTTCTTCTTCAGACCATTTTCCTAAAAACCCCAAAGGATCTTGGTCAAAAGCCTCGCGGCGCTTGATAATTTCTACCCTCATCGTGGGATCGGTCTCACCTTCGATCTGGACGCAGAGTCCGAAGCGGTCAATCAGCTGAGGGCGCAGCTCCCCTTCTTCGGGATTCATGGTGCCTACCAGGATAAACTCTGCCGGGTGACTGTAAGAGATCCCCTCTCTTTCCACAAAGTTAACACCCAATGCAGCAGCATCAAGCAGCAGATCCACCAGGTGGTCATCCAGGAGATTGACCTCATCTACATAGAGAACCCCGCGATTGGCCCGGGCTAAAAGGCCGGGCTCAAAGCGGCGTCCCCCATGTTTTACCGCATACTCAAAGTCCAAACTTCCTACTACACGGTCTTCAGTTGCAGATACCGGAAGATCGATAACCTGTACCCGTCGCCAGATGAACGGCGGGAGTTCTCCGTTGTATTTAGCCTTACAGTTAATACAGAGCTTACCGGGTTGAAAGGGGTCGCACTGGTAAGGACACCCGGCTATCACCGGTACTTCAGGCAGCAGGGCAGCCATAGAACGCACCGCCGTAGATTTGGCAGTACCCTTTTCTCCCCTGATGAGGACACCACCCAGCCGTGGGTTTACCGCATTTAACAGGAGGGCCTTCTTCATCTTTTCCTGTCCTAAGAGTGCTGTAAAAGGATAAACAAATCTTCTTCTGTTCTGCATAGTTCCACCTCCAAAGAGAAAACAATGCATTACAGTAACAAACAGATAACGTTGATCATCGCTGCCAGGTGACAGGCAGCTGGTATAAACCATCAACTTTTAGACCGGCAGCCTTGCCAACAAAAATACCCTACCTGCCATAACGGAGCAACTACTCCCTATTCGCATAGGCAGTAAAAATGATCACCGAAAAAGCAGGCCTTACTTCAGTGCCTTACGACTTCCCTTCCTGGTAAAGTCTTTCCGTCAGACTTGGGGTTCCCCAGCAGAATGGCCGGTCCTACCAGCTAGGAAACCCCTTTCTGCATCTCTACCTTGATGAAGGCGGATAGACCCACTTACCCTGGAAAGGTACCTCCAGCCATTTCTCAAAGTATTCTTTGAGAAACTCATCCGGATCTATATCCTTAAACTGATCCGGATAGAACCACTTGGCCAGATAAGGTGCACCCAGATAAGACTTGTTGCCACCAAAAATGTCACTTGCCATAATATAGATTTGATCCTTCTTCACAGCATCTGTTTTGCTGAAAACTTTATCATTTTTAACCTTTTCTTTAAACTTTTCTGCGTTCTCCAAATTACCCACTTCAAATCCAATTACATCTTCCGAATACTCTGCAAAAACTAATGCTGCGGGATTTTGCTGTAAGATCCATTCCGGACTGACTTCTGGATTATCACTGAGTTCACGAGCCACGTTAATTCCACCCGCCATCTCAATTGCCTGATGGGGAGCTGTGCCCTTGGCGCGGGTGCTCCATTTCTTTTTTTCAAAATTACTCGAGGTCATGGTAAATACACTGACCCTTTGCTCTGGTTTTAAGTCTTTGACCCGATCTAAAATTGCTATTTTCTCTGCTTTCCATTTCAAAAAAGCGCTCGCTTCTTTTTCTTTCCCAAACATCTTGCCCAGTATTTCTAAGTCATTATCATATGTTTCTTGCTCAAATAGATCTAAAAGAACAACCTTAATGCCTGCGGGTTCTAATTTCTCAGCCAGTTCCGCGCCGGCGGTTAAACTGCCATAAGTGATCACAACCTGTGGGTTTAACTCTACGATCTTTTCGAGGCTTGGCTCAGAATATTTACCAACAAGGTCCTTATCCTGCAAACCAAGATAAGGATGCCCCTGGACAGAATCACTAACCCCGATCACCTTGTCCTGTATTTTTAAAACACACATGGCTTCGGCCACATTCCGATTAAGAACAACTACTTTCTCGAGAGGCTGTGGCAGCTCTACACTCCTGCCAAGAGAATCTGTAACAGTAACAGTTTTGCTTTCAGGTTTGCTTTCAGGTTCTTTTTTTGAATCACCTTCTCCACAGCCTGCCAATAACAGCATACACGCCAGAACACAAGCAAGCATTGGTATTAAATATTTTTTTAATCTCATCGCAAATACCCCCTTTAACAGGTTCCTAAATCATCTCTGCATAATGCACTTGCCGTCACTTTCTCAACAACCGACAATTTAAAAATGCTAAGATTCAGTTAAAGAGCCTCAAAATCACCCCTTTCCCCTAAGATCCTACAATCGCAGACACCCGAGATTCTTGACGTGTATTGCTTGGTTTTATTGTGATCACATGCCGACCTAGTTCAGTGTTAATGATCATAGATTCAACCCCATAAACAGCCTTGATATTCTCTGGGATCAAGACATCCTCCGGCGCTCCTGCCGCAAAGACAGTCCCATCTTTAAGCATTAAAATCTGATCTGCAAAACGCGCCGCCAAATTAAGATCGTGAACTACCATTAAAACACATTTTCCTTGCTTCTGTGCAATGCTCTGGACTAATTCCATCACTTCCAATTGATACCTTACATCGAGATTGCTTGTCGGCTCATCAAGAAGCAACACCTCCGGTTCCTGGGCCAACGCGCGGGCAATTAAAACCTTTTGCCTTTCTCCACCGCTTAATTCGTGCAAAAAACGCTCCGCAAATTGTACCAGTTCCATGCGCTGCAGCACTGAGTTTACAATTTCCAGGTCCCTTTTCCCCACACCCCAGCTAACATGCGGTTTGCGACCCATCAAAACCGTTTCCATAACGTTAAATGAAAAAACATCTTTTGTAGTCTGGGGGACATACCCTAACATACAGGCGCGCTCTTTGGCATTAAAACTACCGATCTCTTTCCCGTCCAGAAGCACAGTGCCTAGATATGGTTTCAGGATCCGGTTAACACAGCGAATTAAAGTGCTTTTACCTGCTCCGTTTGATCCGATAACCGCGAGCACCTCGCCTGACTTGGCTTCCAGTTCAACATCCTGTAATATATCCCGGCTCCCGTAACGAAAACAAATTCCATTAACATTAAGCTTCATCTGGCAATCGCTCCCGTTTTAACTGCAATTTTGCCTTATTCTCCAGCATTTTAACTCCTTAGCCAGCCCCTAGACCCTGTTATTACCATAACTGCCGCTTCGCTTTAAGCAACAGATAAATAAAGAACGGCGCGCCGATAAGGGATGTGATAATCCCTACAGGTATCTCTACAGGCGCCAGTACGAGCCGTGCCAAAGTGTCAGCAAGCAAAAGTAGCACTGCCCCTGTTAATGCGGACCCGGGCAGTAAAAACCTGTTATCTGACCCAATTATGAAGCGACATACATGAGGAGCAACTAACCCGATGAACCCGATGATCCCTGTAAAAGCGATAGTGCTGGAAGCCATCAGGGTTGCCAGCCCCAGGGTCACCAGTCTCAACCGATCTACTTTGACGCCTAAACTAATGGCCATCTCTTCGCCTGAGCCTAAGGCATTGAGATCCCAGGCATACCGTTCCAGCAGAACCAAGCAGATCATAACTATGGGTAACAGGATGCTAACGGTATTCCAACTGGCTCCCCAAAGACCGCCCATCAACCAAACAACCAGGTCTTTTAAGGCTTCATGATCAGAAAAATACTTGAGGGCAGAGACGCCGGCCTGGAAAAGATAACCTAATGCAACGCCTGCCAGGATCAAAGTTTCGGGGACGGTATCCTTGATCTTAGCTATGCCATAGACCAAAAGCATAGTAATAGAGCCGAATACAAATGCATTAACGACAATTATATATTTCCCTGCTACAACGTACATGTTCCCGAAAACGCTTGCACCCAATACCATGGCTATGGCCGCTCCCAATGATGCACCGCTGGATAATCCTAATGTATAGGGAGAAACCAGGGGGTTGCGTAAAACCCCTTGCATCACCGCGCCTGCTCCTGCTAAGCTGAGTCCCGTAAGCATTGCCAGGATAACCCTGGGGAGCCTGAGTTCCATTACAATTGTCTCTGCTAGATCACTGGCCGTTGCCAGGTGTAAGCCGGGGATTAACTTGTTTAGAATTACACGGGCAACATCAGTAACACTGATTCCTGCTACTCCGCTAGCCGTGGCTACCAGGGCTATTACAATAAGTAAAATAAACATGAACCCTAAATATGTTAATTTCCGTGTGGTGGAATGTCGATATAGTTCTTCAAGTTCATTAATGCTCGAAACTTCTTGACTAATTACGGGAACGCTCAGTGTTATCTACTCCTAAAACAAAGATAGATGACAGGATAAACAGATCCTGGCAGCCTTAGGAATTAAAAAACCCCGCCTACTATGACGGGGTCTCCACTTCCTATCCGCGTAGGCAGTAATCGGTTAATAGGAAACAAGGCAGGTCTCCTGGCTCTGGCTCATATCTACCTTACGCCTTCCCGCCTACCACCTAAGCTGTTATTTGCAAACTATACCCAAACCGCAGATGTAAATCTTAGGTGTCAGGCAGTGGCATTGTGCAAGGCAGATCCCCATCACAGTGGCGGGACCGCGCCGGATTTGCACCGGACTTCCCTTTTGCAGCACGCCTTAACAGCGGGATGCAACACCCTGTTTTACTATTTAGTTTTAGATTCCCAGGTTATTATATCTGCCGAACGAATTCGTTCGGCAGATATAATAACCATTCTTGTTACCCTTAAAACAAGAATGACCAGCTATTTCCCGAACGATGAAAGACCTGACTTGAAGGTTAGCCCTTCTCACAGTAGCAAGGGTGCTGTCACGGATTCTCACCGTGTTCCATCATTATTCTCATTTTGTTCAAACTTCAACGTGTGACTGAATTAACTGAATTGTAACATCGTGATTTATATTTGTCAACAAAAGTTTGGAATGGCCCTTCATTTTTACAAAGGGATTTATGGTATTTTATACAATTAACGGCATACCGTGGTGGAACCGGGCTGCCCGGCGTGGGCTGCATTTTACCGCCGCTTCGTTAGCTTATACAGCAAAGCATTGCAAATTGCCGCCGCAACGGTGCTGCCACCCTTGCGGCCATCTGCAATTATGCAAGGCACTCCGGTATTCTTGATCAGCTCCTTGCTCTCTACTACATTTACAAACCCGACCGGTACACCGATGACCAGACGGGGTAAAATACGTCCCGCCCGGATCAATCCGCTTAAGCTCAACAGGGCTGTAGGAGCGTTGCCAACCGCGATAATTAAAGGGAACCGCAAGGCACACGCCTTCTCCATGCTTACCGATGCCCGCGTGATGCCGCGCTTCTTCGCAGAAACGGCAACATCCGCATCGGCCATGAAGCAATGCAAAGTACCACCCAGCTCCGCCAGCGCTTTCTTGTTGATCCCCGCCTCCACCATCCGGGTATCAGCTACGATATGGGCGCCTGCTTGCAGCGCCTCCAGGCCCGCTTCTACCGCATTTTCCGAGAAAAAAAGGTTGTTGATATAATCAAAATCAGCGGTGGCATGTATCACGCGCTTTACAATAGCCGCCTGCCCTTCAGGAACAGATATCTCCCCCATTTCCCGGCTGATAATCTCAAAGCTGCGTTTTTCAATCTCTTCCGGCGCCAACATCTGCCAGTTCATTAGAATTCAATCCCCCTTCTCGCTTTTATGCCAACATCGTAAGGATGCTTATGCTTCACCATCTCGGTAACATAGTCGGCCTGCTCGATGAGCCAGTCTACCGGCCTGTGGCCGGTGACGACAAGCTCCAATGCAGCCGGTTTATGGCAAATCAAGTCGGCTAGGATAGGCTCGTCCAGCAGCCCCAATTGGCAGGCGTCCAGCGCTTCATCCAAGATCAGCAAGTCACACTGCCCCCTCTGCACAAGAACCCGGGCCCGCTGTAGATTAGCGTTTTGGATCTCCCTGGTAGCCTCTCTTTCAGCTTCATCCAGGCCGCGGATAAAAGCTTTTCCGGCCTTTCCGCGTAACACGGTTATATTGGGCAGCAAGGCCAGCTGGGTAAGCTCGCCGCAGGGCCTATCTTTCAGAAACTGGACGATAACCACCCGCAGGCCAGCTCCGCTGGCACGGAGCGCCAACCCGAGCGCAGCTGTTGTTTTGCCTTTACCAGACCCGTAATAAAGATGTGTCAAACCCTTCTTCGCCATGCGCAGGCTCCCTTCAACATTTTTATTTCTGTTCCAAAACTTGCTAATCTCTCCTCGGCACACCCTCTCCACCTCATCCCAAACCTTACTCTCCCCCGCGGGGGCACCTCTCAGGAAAAGCACGGCTCCAGCTTTTCACCGCCCACCTTACACTGATAAGCTTATCCTACGTATGCCGCCGCGGCCCTAACAAACCGGGCTGCCAAAGCAGGATTGCTATAAAAATAAAGCTGAGGGAAGCCCGCAAACATGCTCTCGTTCGCCACGATACAGCTCCAGCTGCGCCCGTCAAGCTTCTTGGCGATGCAACCGTCGCCCCTAAGGGTGCTACCCCAATAATGAAATTCGTGTGCGGGGATCGTTTCGCCAGCAGATAGAAGCAGGCTCTCCTTAAGTGCAGTGAGAGTGATATAGCCGAACTGCTGCTGCCGTGAGCTTGTTTTATACCCTTTACCCCGCAACACTCCGACCATCGGATGGGCAATGCCGTTTTCATCCTCGAGCGTGTCATGCAGATAAAGAAAACCTCCACACTCCGCCAGTATCGGCATCCCGCCCTTCACCGCATCGCGGATCTTCCCGCGCATGAATAGATTTTCGCCGAGCGGCTGCGCATAGAGCTCGGGATAGCCACCGCCGAGATATAAAGCACGGGTATCGCCAGGCAACGAAGTATCATGCAAAGGGCTGAACGGCACAATCTCTGCGCCCAAACGCTCCAGTAAGGCCAGGTTCTCGGCATAATAGAAACAGAAGGCGGCATCCCGGGCTACGGCTAGGCGGGGCCTTTTCCGGGTAACCGGTTCAATCACCGGCAACTCGCCTATTAGGGGCGGCGCGGTTCGGGCCGTTTTCAACAGCGCCTCGATATCGATACTTAGCTCCGCCTGCCTGCCCAGACGAGCAAGCTTCTGCCGCAAGCCTGCAATCTCCGCAGCCGGAACCAGCCCCAGGTGCCTGCTCTCGATGCTGTACTCCGGCAATCGCGGAAAATAGCCGACCAGGGGCTGGCCGGACTCCCTTTCGAGCGTCTCTTTCATTCGATGATAAAAAGTTTCAGAACAATTATTTAAGATTACACCCGCGATCTGAGCAGGTTTTTTGAATTCCGCAAAGCCCTTGATTAACGCCGCCAGAGACAGCGCCGCGCCCTTGGCTGAAATAACCAGGATGACCGGTGTCTGAGTTATCCGGGCAAGATGATGGCTACTTGCCTGCACAGTGCGATCAACCCCGTCATAGTAACCCATCACACCTTCGACCAGGGCGATACCATGCCCCTGTGCATGTTCGCAGAATAAGCCGAGCATCGTCTCTCCGCCGGTAAAAAAGAGGTCAAGGTTATAGCCGGGGATGCCCAGGGTCTCCCGGTGAAACAGCGGATCGACATAATCCGGACCGCACTTAAAGGCTACAGGTGATGCGCCGCGCTTCATTAACGCTGACAGTAATGCCAGCATGACGGTAGTCTTGCCTGTTTCGCTGCCGGGAGCTGCAATCATTAATCTTGGTATCTCAGTCATTTTTACCCTCCCCGCTGATCACAAACACGGGATTTTGCGCCATTACCAGATGATACCCGCCTAACGGCTTGACGCGGTTAACAGCGATCTGAACGATATCCACATTCTGTAGAGGGAGGCGAGAAAAGGCCAAAGTTGCCTCAGCAAGCGTTTCCAACGTAACCGCACTGATAACAAGACGTACCGCGGGGTTCATCCGAAAAAGCTCTTCCAGTATTTCAGAAAGCTTTCCCCCGCTGCCGCCGATAAAAACCGCGTCCGGAGCGGGTAACCCCGCAAAGGCACCGGGAGCCTCTCCCTCAATGGAGTAAAGATTGAACGCCCCAAGCTTTTTCGCGTTCTCTACTACGAGTCGGCAACCCTCGGGGTTGCGCTCAATAGCATAAACCCGCCCTGATCTTGCCAACAACGCCGCTTCAACAGAGACAGAGCCCGTGCCAGCACCGAGATCGTAGACAATATCGTCTTCGCAGAGCCGCAGCTTGGAGAGGATCACACTGCGTACCTCGCTCTTGGTCATCGGAATATCGCCCCGCAGAAAGATATCATCGGGCTGGCCGCAGGAGACCGTCTTACGCGGGGTAGGGTTATCGACGAGCATAACGGCAAGTAGATGACCATCCAGCCGGGCCAGCTCGGCGGCCGTGCCTACCACGATGCGCTCACGGGCAGAGCCGAGGTTTTCGCCTGTCGTTACCTGGCAATCTCCCAACCCCGCATCACGGAGTTGTGCACACAGCACCTGCACCGTTAGCAGGCCACCCGTTAAAAAAAAGGTTTCGGCATTGTCGCGTACCAGGCTCGCCGCATCGCAGCTTTTACCATGAGCGCTGACCAGCTTCCAATCCTGCCACGGACGCCGTAACCTGGATGCAAAATACTGCACGCTGGATATTCCGGGGATAAGATCAACTTCATATCCCTCGAGCAGGGGAAGCAGGTTTCTGGCGCCGCTGTAAAAGCCGGTATCACCGCTCATCAAAACAGATATCGATTCTACCTGTGAATTCGCCTCAATCAATTGCTTGGTTTTACCAGGTTCGATTACGGCGTAGCGGGCAGCACGGCAATCCCCGGGCAATGCCTGAAGCAGACGCTCCGCACCGATGATCACCTCTGCTGCATCGATAGTCTCTTTTGCCTGGACGGTCAACATCCCGGTGCTACCCGGCCCCATGCCGATAATGCTTATTTTCATTATCCGCCCTCCAAGAGTTTTGACAGTTTTTGAATAAGCTCACCCTGGGTCAAGCCCTGTTCCTCCGGGCGGCGAACAACGATTAGGGACGCGCCAAGCTGCTCTGCCGCCGCAAGTTTCTCCGGAAAACCACCGTATTTACCGCCATCTTTTGTCACCATAGTTTTGATCTCAAATTGCCGCATCAAGGCAATGTTTAACTCTTTTGAAAAGGGGCCCTGCATGGCGATAATATGGCCCGGTGGAAATCCGAGTTCCAGGCAGCGCTCAATCGATTCCACAGTTGGGAGCACCCGCGGATAGAGCCGCTTCTTGAAATCAGGAACTGCTGTAAAAGCGGCGAGCTCTTTGCTTCCGGTCGTGATAAGAGCGGCGCCTTTCAGCTCCCCGAGTATCTCTGCTGCCGCTTTAACCGAAGAAACAACCATACTGCCGCCTGTTTTGCTCTTTTCACGTAGCAGCCGCAGATAGGGGATCTTCGTTTCCTTCGCCGCCGCTTTGATGTTGGCGGATACCTCGACAGCATAGGGATGGGTCGCATCGATGGCGCAGAAAAAACCTTCCCTGCGGATCAGCTCGGCCATCTGCTTTGCATCTATGCGCCCAGCATAAACTGACAGCCTCTCATCTTCTTCGGGCCAACGCGCCCTTCCGTAATCGCTGGCCACGCATAGAGTAATCGCTACGGGATAGAGCGCCAGGGCTTCGATCAGCCCGCGCTCTTCACTTGTTCCGCCGAACAACAGCAATTTTTTCATCTCTTATTCTCGTAACCGCGCCGCGTCACCATTTTCCCGTTAATCAGGCAGGTCTGGCTGTTTCCGATAAAGACAGTAGTTAACATATCCACCCGGATATGGCGCAGCTCTCCCAGCGTAAGAATGCGGCTTTGCTCTCCGTTTCTGCCTATATTCCGGACTACCCCGCAGATAGTCTCTTTGCTTCTGCTCTCCAAAAAGATATCACAGGCCCGTTTCATCTGTTCGGTCCGCTTGCGACTCGCCGGATTGTAGAGAACGACGACAAAATCGCCCAGGGAGGCACCACGCAACCGTTTTTCAATCGTTTCCCACGGGATCAACAGATCGGAAAGCGAAATTACGGCATAATCCTGCATCAGCGGCGCCCCCAAAATAGCCGCCCCGCTCTGCGCAGCCGTCACTCCGGGCACGATCTCTATTTCAACAGCAGGATACCCGCTCGACAACTCGTAGAGCAGCCCGGCCATGCCGTAGACGCCAGCGTCTCCGCTGCAGACCATAGCCGTCGTCTCTTCGGCAGCCACTTCAAAGGCCATCTTGCAGCGCTCAATTTCACTGCGCATGACCGTAGCTAGATATTTCTTGCCCGGATAGAGCGGCCGGATTAGCTCGACATACCTGGTATAACCGCAGATTATTTTAGATTGTTTCAATGCAAGGTGAGCCGCTCCACTCATACCCGCAGAGCTGCCGGGGCCCAGCCCCACTACGAACAACTTACCCATCAGGGATCATTCCTTGCCCCTCCCTAAAATGCAGCGTGTAGGGTGCTATCGCCAGCGCCATAGCCACGCCATCTCCGATAATTCTTTTTACCAGAAGTTCTCCCCCACTACCCAGCGCTGCGCTGCGTTCGCAGACATTATCCACTCCGGTGATCTCCCGAACAAATGCAGATGAAGTGAAACGCCCGCTCACGGCACCGAGCTGTTCTGCGGAGAACGTTTGAAACGGCAAACCGCGCTCTTCGCAAAAAGCAATTAACCCCGCCTCCTGCGCCTTCAGATCGATGCTGCAAAATCGGCAAACCGCCTCCCGGTGGCAGTCTCCCTTTTCCAACAAGTTTTCAAATGCTCTTTGGATGGCTTCTTTGGAGACGCCCTTTCGACAGCCAACGCCCACGGTTAAGAGGGGGGGGATCAGCCTAAGCGCCTCTTCCCTACCCCCCCTTTTAACTGTTATAAGGACATCGTACTGATTCGAGCCAGCGATTAATCCATTCGGTAGTGCGCCTTCGATCGGAAACATGCTCTGCAGATAGATCTTCTCTCCGGCAAGCAGTCGCGTAGAAACAGACTTGATCCGTTCGGGATTTAATATCCTGATATTGTTTTCGCCGGCCCATCTATCGATTGCAAAAACGCGGTTACACTCTGTAGCAGTGGTGATAACCGGAACGGCGCCAAGCATTGCGGCGATCTGTTCTGCCAGCCGGTTTGCACCGCCGAGATGTCCCGCGAGCAGGGCGATAACAAAACTACCCTGTTCATCGATTACCACCACCGCCGGATCGGAACTTTTTGACTTTAAATACGGGGCGACAGCCCGCACTGCAATGCTTGTCGCCCCGATGAACACGAGGGCATCGTCGGAGGCAAAATGGCGGCGTGTCCAGTCATGCAACAGGCCAGCCCGGCAGCGGTAGCACGATGCTTTCAGCCCGGCCGCGCCAAGCCGGGCCTGTAGCTTTTCAGCCAGGCCATCACCGGCAGCAGTAAAGGCGATCAAACCGATCTTCATGGTTTATTTCCCCTGCGGAAGCCGGTAGAGAAAGATGGATCATAAAGCCTGGAACGGTCATACTGATGACCTAAAAATTTGCCTACCAGGATCAAAGCCGTTCTGCCTATCTCGTTCTGCTCGGCAGCCTGTGGCAGCGTGCCGACGGTACAACGCACCGTTTTTTCATCAGGCCAAGTAGCTTTGTAGACGATTGCCGCCGGGGTTTCGGGCGCAAAGCCGCCTGCGAGCAGCTCGCTCTGCAAGTCCCCGGTCATCCCGGCACTTAAAAAAATCACCATGGTGCAGCCATGCTCAGCAAAGCTTCGGATACTTTCCCGCTTTGGTACCGGGGTGCGCCCCGCCATCCGAGTAATGACTACGCTTTGGCTTACGCCGGGCAGCGTATACTCGGCCCGCAGTGCTGCGGCGGCCCCACAAAAGCTGGATACCCCCGGCACAACCTCGTAAGAGATTCCGTTTTCATCAAGCAGATCCATCTGCTCGCGGATAGCGCCATACAAGCAGGGATCGCCCGAATGTAACCGCACTGTCGTCAGCCCGGCGGCCTCTGCCTCCTGCATCGCTTGCAGCACCTGTTCCAGCGTCATTTCGGCGCTGTTGTAAATAGAGCAATCGTCCCGGGCATATTCAAGCAATGCCGGATTAACCAAGCTGCCTGCGTAGATAATCACATCCGCTTGCTTTAAGCATTTTAAACCGCGTATAGTAATCAGATCAGTCGCGCCACTACCGGCACCAACAAAATAAACCATACCAACTCCTCCTTACCGGAATGAAGCGATCAAGTCCGCCGCTGTCTCCGTCTGCCCCAGGAAACCGTGTAGATTGCTGAACAACAGCGCGCCAATCTCGATCGCGTCTCCTACCCGATTCTCTAAATGTGCCTGGATTCTTTGGAGCAAAGAATGAAACACTGTTTTCCGCAAGCCGTGCTCATCCAATATCTCGATAGAGCCATCCGTGGATATGGCGTCCATCAATTCCGCGACCGTGTTTCTTTCTGCTCCGGCAAGCGCGGCATGAACGGCCAGCAGCTCCATGCGGCAGTCTGCAACACTGGAATGCGTGTTCATGATCCCGCCAGCCAGCTTGACAAATTTTCCGATATGGCCGACCAGCAAAATCTGTTTAAAACCGCAGGCCACAGCAAGATCTAGTGAATCACCGATAAAGTTCGAGCAGTTAACCGTGGGCACGGTTGCCTGCGCCAGAGAGGGGTGCGCGGCAATAAAGGCCCGGCCGTAATTGCCCGGAGTAAACATTACCCCGCGATATCCTTCGGCAGCCAGCACCCGTAGCTCTACACCGATACAATCGATCAGCGCCTGGGCGCTTCGCGGTTCGACGATACCGCTCGTACCCAGAACGGAGATACCGCCCTCTATGCCAAGCCTTGCATTGAACGTTCGCCGGGCAAGCCTGGCTCCTTGCGGTATACTGATGGTTACCTCTAGCCCCCCCTTGTAATCATGGCGCTCACAGATTGCCTGCACCTCCTTGGAAATCATCTGCCGTGGCACACGGTTGATTGCGGCTGCACCGATGGGCTGGTCGAGACCGGGGCGGCTAACGCGACCTACCCCGTTGCCGCCGTCTATGTGAACTCCCGGCCGATCGGTTTTGCGAAGCTCTGCATAAACAAGTACGCCATCGGTCACATCGGGGTCATCGCCGGCATCCTTCTGGACGGCACAGCGAACATAATCAGCGGCCAATTCTATGTCTAATACCTGCGCCTCTACCGGCAGCCCCTTCGGCGTCATGATCCTAACAGCTTCCACACGCTCACCGGTAAAAAGCATCTGCGCAGCAGCCTTGGCCGCCAGCGCAGCGCAGCTTCCGGTGGTAAATCCCATCCGCAATTTTTGGGTTCCCCTTTGCAGATAATGTTCAAATGACATACCTTACCCCCGTACCTGCTTTATCGCAGAAACCCTTATCCCGAAGTAACAGGTTGAAGCGGCTCGAGAAACCAGAATAATGCGGGCATCGATAGAGCCAGATCACCTGCTCCAGCAATGAAAAACCCTTTCCGGCTAACGGAAAGGGCGGAGAAGCAAAGCTGGGCTTTGCGATGATCAGTACGGCTAAAGTTCCGTTAACCTGTGATTAATTCGCCGCGCCGGTATTCTGGCTCGGGTGTCATCGCCTTGTTTCGCCTTCCCATGAACAGATCACAGTGGCATCTTGAAACAGGCTCGGCCCTTACAGCGGCGGCTCCGCGTGGGATTCAAACCCAACTTCCCGAAGCGCAACGAATATTTTGTATATTAACCTTACTCTTAAAGTAACGTTTTTGTCAATAGATAAAGCTTCACCGGCAACAAATTTTTGAGCAAATATCTAGATATCATTTTGGTGCCGGTGAGAGTCAACTTGTGCGACACCGCTTGCTTCAGTAAATTTTATTTCCCAACCCGGGCGGGGCCAACGGTAGAGGTAACTTAGGAACCAGGCTGATCCGGGTTATAGCGTTTTAAAAGCAGGGAATTAGTCACCACCGAAAGAGAGCTCAGAGCCATCGCCGTCCCGCCGATAACCGGTGTAAACAGGCCAAAAATGGCCAGGGGAACGGCGACCAGGTTATAGAAAAATGCCCAGAAGAGGTTCTGCCGGATCTTGCGCAGGGTCTGCCGCGAGAGGCGGATGACAGAAGCGATCTTTCTCAGATCGTCGTGCATCAGCGTAACAGAGGCGCTCTCTATAGCTACATCCGTCCCGGTACCGATGGCTATCCCTACATCGGCCGTGGCCAGGGCCGGCGCATCGTTGATCCCGTCGCCAACCATGGCCACGATCTGCCCGGCATCCATCAGCTTTTGCACCTCTTCGGCTTTATCCCGGGGTAAAACTTCGGCGATAACGTTGGTGATCCCTACTTGCTCAGCGATAGCCCGGGCGGTTTTCTCCCGGTCCCCGGTCAGCATATAAATCGCCAGGCCCATCTGCCGCAGCTCGGAAACGGCCTGGACAGCATTCTCTTTAACCGTATCCGCTACCGCGACCATGCCGGACAGGCGGCCTCCGTTAAAGGCCAGCATCACGGTTTTACCCTCTTCTTCGCAGCGGTTTTTCTGCACAAAGAACGGGGATATATCCAGGCCCAGCGCCTCTGCCAGCCTCTCATTGCCGACCAGCCAGGTCTCGTTTCCCAGGTCAAAGCTGATCCCCTGTCCGGGCAAAGCCTTAAAATTAGCGACGGCCTCCAGCGGTATGCCCCATGCCTCCGCTGCTTTAACCACGGCGCGGCCCAGGGGATGTTCTGACTTTATCTCTCCGGAGGCGATAATACCCAGAAGTTCTCGCTCATCGATGGGGTTAAGCGCAAAAATATCGGTTACCGCCGGCACCCCCCGGGTGATGGTGCCGGTTTTATCCAGGACTACGGTATCGATCTTCCCCGCTCGCTCCAGGTGTTCCCCGCCCTTGAACAAGATGCCTCTCACCGCCCCCACCCCTGTCCCCACCATAATCGCTGTCGGTGTAGCCAATCCCAGGGCACAGGGGCAGGCGACAACCAGCACGGTCACCATATGCACCAGGGAGCTTTCAAAAGTAGCCCCGCTGATATACCAGCCCCCAAAAGTAAGCAGGGCAATAGCGATTATCGCGGGCACAAAGATACCGGAGACCCGGTCCGCCAGGCGCTGGATAGGGGCCTTGGAGCCTTGCGCTTCTTCGACTAACCGAACGATCTGCGCCAGAACCGTCTCCGGGCCAACCTTTGTAGCCCGGAAGGTAAAGCTTCCATACTTATTGAGCGACCCCCCGACCACATCATCCCCGGGTCTCTTCTCCACGGGCATGCTTTCCCCGGTGAGGTGCGATTCATCGATACTTGTGCTTCCCTCTTCGATCAGACCGTCCACAGGAATCCTCTCCCCCGGGCGCACAACGAGCAGATCGCCAACGGCCACCTGCTCTACTGGGAGCTCTATCTCCACGCCGTCCCGAAGCACCCGGGCTGTTTTTACCTGCAGCTCGACCAGCCTTTCAATGGCCTCCGAGGTTTTGCCCTTGGCCGCGGTCTCCAGCAGCCTGCCCAGCAAAATGACGGTCACGAGCATGGCGGACGATCCAAAGTAAAAGAGGTTCCAACCGGCGAAAAGAGAGACCAAGCTGTAGCAGTAGGTAACCGAGGTACCCAAGGCCACCAGCAGGTCCATATTTGCGCTACCTGCTTTTAATGCGCGGTAGGCCCCGCGGTAAAAAGGCCAGCCGGCAAAAAACTGAACGGGCGTGGCCAAAGCCAGCTGCACCCAGGGATTAATCGCCAATCGAAACCCCGCCTGCGAAGAGATCATCATCACGGCAAGAGAAAGGGTACAGAGAACCGCGACAGCGAACCGGGCCAGCTGCCAGTTTATCTCTTTTTGCCGGGCCCGGGCCGCTTCACCAAGAGAAAGAGCGCCGGCTAACCGGGCCTCGAAGCCCAGTTCTTGGATCGCCTTCTTCATCTCTGAAACGGTGATAAGATCCGGAATATACTTGATTGTCGCCTTGTTGGTAGCCAAATTAACCGCGGCCTCTTGCACCCCCGGCAGTGACTTTAATCTGTCCTCTACCCTTGCCGCACAGGCCGCACAGCTCATCCCGGAGATAAGCAGCTCTTGTTTCTCTGCTAAAACTATGTACCCCAGTTCCACAACCCGCTCAATTATCTGCCGGGGCTCTACCTGCTCAGGGTCATAATCAACAACCCCTTTTCCCGTAACCAGGTTAACATTGGCAGATGAAACCCCGGGTAGAGAATGCAACCCCTTCTCTACCCTTGCCGCACAGGCCGCGCAGCTCATCCCGGAGATAGGGATGGTTATCGCCGCCTGCTTTGCCGCCCGGCTTTTAGCTCCCGACATGGTTAATCGATACCCCCCGTTAATCACCGGATCATCTTAAAGATTGTCTTCAGCAGCTCATCGATGACCTGGTCATCGCCCTCTAAAAGTTGCTCCTTAACGCAAGACTTCATATGTTTTTCTAACAGCAGCTTGGCCACGCCGTAGATTGCAGATTGGACCGAAGAGATCTGGTTTAAAACATCATCACAGTAAGCATCCTCTTCGATCATCCTTTTAATCCCCCGTACCTGGCCTTCAATGCGGTTAAGCCGAACTACAAGCTGCTTGGCCGCTTTATCATCCTGCCAGCTTCTTTTTTTCTTGCCGTTTCCACAGCCAGAACAGCCATCTTTCACCTGCTCCATCTTGCACCACCCCCGACAATATACTATACCCCCCTACCCTATTATACAATTAGCGTGACCATGCATCAACCCTGGTCACGCTAAAATACAAGAAACACTACTATTGTTTGCCAGCCCCGTTCACCAGTTCATGCCGATATCTCTGGCTACTGCTTTTTGCAACGCAGCATTTACCTGCTCTGTGCTCAAGCCCCATCTAAAAGTAATTTGAATTCTACAACGGCATCTTCACCGTAAGGTAAGAGACTATAATTATCTCAGGAGGTGTAGGTAATCGCGGCAGAAACCAGCAGCTGCCTTGGCTGCTCTTTTTCCCAGACATACTCTCGTTGAAACTCTGGGAGAACTAAATCCAAACTCTTAATCGAATCCAAAAGTTCACTAATGGTCATATTAACAACCACCTTTTTTCTTAAGTTCTTCCAACCCCGCATCATCAATCTCCCAAACCCCGTATGGTGAATCGGAACGGAGCAGGCCCTCTTTAACCATTTGAGCCCGGCACCATTGAGCTGTATTGAACCATCGCGGGGTTTCGGAGCTGGAGGGTAATGTCTTTAGATCGTATTCATTTAGGTTTTCTTTCATTTTTTCATAGACTCGGCTCAAAACATCCTTGATCTGACCGAAACCACCCATTTCGTGCAAGGTTTCTAGAATCGGCAATCGGAACTTGTCTTCAGGGATTCTTAATCCCTTTGGCAGCCTCTGGCCAACAAAATCGTTTCCTGCCTTTTCTACTGATTTGCCGAAAAGATTTGCCTCCAGGTTGGACCATTCATCATAAAATTCTTTTAGACGTTCTGTAAAATCTCTAATTTGTCTGACCTGGTCTGCAATTTTCGAAGCTAATTCGGGTTGGTTGTTGGTAAATGCATCGGCCCCTTCTTTGTTTAAACTTTTAATAGTGGCCCCTATCTCTTCAAACAACATCTCAAAGGCAAATTTAACATCACTGCGGTGTTGGATAATCAAAACCCCCTATCCCGTCATTCAACTTTTAGCTTCTCGGAAAGGTTCAAATCAGCCAATATCTGCTTGAGCTCGGCCTGGAAATTAGGAGCATATTGCCTTATATTTACGATTTTCGGTTCAACTTCAGCTGTCGTTTGTTTTTGCAAGCAATTTTCCCCGGTTTTTGCAACTATCTTTTGCAACAGTCCACTCGGGGAATTTTACGCATAGTATTTTATTAAAGAATTCTTGATTCGGCAACTTTGCCCATCAAAAAGTAACAGGTAACTGTGGTGAACCAGGCGATCGAGGACAAGTTCACTGTGGAATTTAAATCCGGCGTGACAGTGAATGTGGAAGAATAAGATTGAAAACGAGTAAGGCACTTTACGAAATTACAACGTAGGGTGCCTTGCTCGTTTTTGCGGGTCATGTCCATTTTGAGGTAAAAAGGACCAAATGCTTACTCTGCCGGTATTCAAGTATGCGGCCGACCCAAATTGCCGGTGGTCCCTTTACAATCCAGCCGGCTGTGCCTACCCGAGAGCTTAACATTACAGCTGCCTGAGAGCTCTCCCGGCTACCTGTTTTCTATCTCTTATCAATTTTTATCCGGAACCATAACTACGGTACTTACAAGCTTATCGTGCCAGGTTTGCCGATCCTTATCCCAGAGCAGCCATAAGTAGCCTAATGAAAAAACCAGTC
>FZPS01000197.1_pt54 | contig 42571 bp, 36 predicted proteins | sample 1817821 | NCBI WGS metagenome assembly FZPS01 (sample SAMEA104158645, study PRJEB21678) | metagenome | place: Germany | collected 2015-04-21 | reverse complement strand
TATGTTTTATTTTAGGGCTTTATCACTTCTATTATATCATAAAAGTGAAGATTCTTGTACTTTTTATTGCCCAAAACTATTGAATTTTCAAGGTTCACAGCACATTTTTAATGTGCGAAAGTTGAGTTAGTTATTACTGAATTGCAAATTTAATAATTCGTTCATCTATCGTAAAATCATTGATATATCAAGCTTTTTTTATGCTTTCAATGTGTTTATTTTGCGATTTTGTCGAGTTCGATAATAACATTGGTATTTGTACAGATGTGTTGATTGTTAAATATTTAACATGATTTTCAGTTTCTAAACTATTACCTTAAAATTATCAAAGCCACAAAAATACCAATAATCAAACTAATTATTGTCAATGCACACCAAAATATCATTATTTTTTTAATAGTAGAAATATTCTTATACAAATTGATATTAATAAAATCTTTTATTTCTTCATCTGTTATGTCAATGGGGTTTTTCTTATTAAATACTTTCCCATCAATTTTATCTTCAATAAAGTATTCTTCACTTATTTTCTTTTTTTCCGTTTCAGACCCATAATAATATTTCTTTTCTAGCTCTTTATTTTCTTCTTTTGAAACCTGTATCTTTTCAAATAGAAGGTCATTATCCTTTATAAACTTATCTTTTAAATCTTTAACTACCTTATTCATTTTATCAACTCCTTTACTCCTGTATTTCCATTTATTACATCAAAAACAAAATAAAAAAACTACCTTTATTTTGGTAGTTTTAAATTATTTCTTATTTAACTTTCAATAATTTAACTTCATGATTATCTAAAGTTTTCTTTATTTCCTCTTGACCTTCATACAACATTTGATAACCATCCATTAATGAGTCTAGTTTAGCTCCATGTTCATTTTCAATTCTAATAACATCTCTCTTTAATCCCTTTACATCTTCCTTAAGTCCACCTACATCTTTTTGAATTCCATTTATAGACTTATCCATACTATTTAATTTATCTAGTATTAATTTTAAAGTTTCTTCCATGCTTATCCCCTCCTACAAAAATATTATATCATAAATGGAAAAAAAGTATATATGTTTTTTTGACTACTTTATAATTTGATATTATTAATATTTCTTTTTCATAAAAATATAAAAAAGAAGCTGTACACTAATTTCTTAGTGCAACAGCAACCCTTTTTTTATATTTAATTTATCAGTGTTTAAGCTTTTCCAGCTTCCCACTTATTGCCATATTTTAAACAAGTAACCATTACTTTTTTACTTCCCACTAAACCACCTAACAAACCTGCTGGACCGAGTAATAGCCCACCTGCTGCTGCTTTACCTAAACCAAAACCTTTATTTCCTGCCGTTATTTGATTTGAACCACATTTGGGACATTTAATTTCATCAGCCATAATAATTACACCTCACATGTATATTTTGTCTTAATATACATTAGTTTACCATATTTTGTTCCAATTGTAAACACAGTTAAATTTGTTGTCCTATACTAACTAACTTTATATTTGATACGTCTTTATAATATTATAAATTATATTTTAGTCTTTTCATTTATCATTCTATTATTAAGACTTCACTCCAGTATGTACAACAGAGTTTATAGCCTTTTCACAACTTGCTCCCTGCTTTGCCAAAAAAAATGTACAGCTTTTAGGTTTAAGTATTGACAGCAATCCATCTCACCTTGCATGGATTTACAACATTTTTACTAGCACGGGAATACAAATAACATTCCCCGTTATCGCTGACAGGGACGGGAAAATTGCAAAATTATACGGTATGATTTCTCCTGAAGTCAGTACCAGCGAAACTGTACGAACTGTGTACATAATCGATGACAAGCAAGTAATCCGGGCTATTCTCAATTATCCTATGACAAACGGAAGAAATATACCTGAAATATTAAGACTTGTTGAGGCAATACAAACATCTGACAAAGAAAAGGTTGCAACCCCTGCCAACTGGTGCCCCGGTCAACCTGTAGTAGTACCTTCACCTAAAACATATAGCGAGCTTTTAGAAAGGGTGAAATGCCCACATGGTCTTAAGTGCATTGATTGGTATTTGTGTTATAAAAATAAAAACTACCTGTAATTTGGTAGTTTTTTATTTTTCCTTAGATTATCCCCTCCTACAGAGATATTATATCTAAATGGTAAAAAAGTATATATATCTTTTACTTCAATATTTGAAATTTCTTTTCCTTTGAATCTGCACCACCTGAAAAAATTTCTATAACATCATCGTATTCTTTTATTTGAACTTCTCCTCCTGTTTTATAGTCCTTAGGAATATTTTCAGCATTTCTTTTATAATTTATTGCATACATATAGATACCTATCTCTGTCTTTTTGTTTATATAGTTTTTTATAACTTGATCAAATAAAGCAATTTCAAACTTCTTAATTTCCTCAGCATATTGAACCTCTCCAAGAGGATTTCTAACAAAAATATTTACCTTTTCTATCATCTCGTCATATGTTATAGTTTCGTCATAGGGACTTTTTAATCTTTCAGTCATTGAATAAAAATAAGTATGGTATTTCCTCATTGTAGCATTTAAATCAAAAAGCGGCCACTTAAAAAGTTCAGAAACTTCATTTTTATTATTTTTAATAATGTGATAATCTGCTATAATCAGACTCTCATATGCTTTGTCGATTTTTTCTAATATATTTTCAGTAATATTGCTAATTGATGAAAAACTATATTCTTTAAGTTCTTCTTGATTGTTATAGTAGTACTCTCCCATTTGAGATACTATGTAGCTGTACAACATTGCATAATAAACACTGGTGTTCTTTATTGAAATGATAGAATCCACAGTACGCCATAAATCCATGTATTTATTAGCTGCTTCACTACCTTTACCCTGATTTTGCAAAGTCTTTACCTCTACCAACTCAAGACTTATAAAATTAATTACTGCATCCACAAATTTCCCATTCTCTTCTTCTGTAAAACTATTATTTTTAAGTTCTAACAATGGTCTGGTAGAAATTGCAATATCATTGGATTTTATAAATTTTGAAATACTTTTTCTTTTATTAGCAGTTTTTTCTAAAAATTCAACGGCATATGAATCCCACTCATCTTCTTTAACTTCAATGTTTAATGAATGAAATAAATCATTAAATTCATTTAATAATTCAAACAGTTCTTCACCCTTTTTATATTCTTCTTCAGTACAAGGGGTTAATTCCAATTTTTCTTCAAATTCCCCTTCTGGCGGATAATTTATTACATATATCAACATAAAAATACCCAGTGATAAATATACTACCGCCGACAGCGCTGATAAACTTATTTTAAATGGCAATTTATTTGCAAATGGAATCTTCTTATAAAATATAAATATGACAAGAAAAATACTTGCTAAAACCAAAGGTATCGTTAAATAAATTGTAAATTTTCCACCTAAAATAAAAAAAACCATTATTCCAACAACCAAACTTGCTAAAAAAGAAATAAGTGAATTAATTTTCATTCTAAAACTCCTCCCAAAATACATGTCTAAAAATTAAGCAATAAACTTAAAAATAACTTCATAACACAATTATATAATATATATTTTCAAAAATCACTCCTTTATTTACAGAAACTTTTTCCTTCACATGAATTAAACTAAATAAAAGTGCCTTATAGCTTTTACGAGTATAAGACACTTTTATTTAATTTGTAAAACATTAAACTTTTTTATAATTCAATAATGTTAATTGTCTTCAGATGTAATTTCTTCTTTATTCTCACCTGTCATATCTGCAGCTTCTTCTGTGTGCTTCTCAAGGCTATGCATTACTTCTGTTCCTTCTTTATGTTCAATTCCAAATTCATCAATTACATCTTTATCAGATTTTGTATTAATATTTATCCATCTTTTTGATTCCAGCTCATCAACATGAACAACATAAGTATCGCACAACAAATCGTGACATGAACGTTTCTCTTTAACAAAGGGAACAATTAAATAACCCATATAGCTTCCAAAAAACTGTGAAACTGTTCTTCCTGCAACTTCCCTTACAAAAGCAGTTGTCCAGTCTATATCTTTTCCATCTTGCCTTATAACCATAATTCCACATATCATTTTTCCAATTGTCTGTCCCCAATAGCGAGTCATAATTGTAAAATATGCAAATCCAACTGCTCCCAGCATAAAGGTATTTTTTTTCATCCACACTAAATAATTTTGTGGAATTTTAGAAATTGAAGATATAATAGACACTGCAATAGAACTTATAATATAAATACATACTAAATCCAAAGCATATGCTAATAACCTTGCCCAAAATCCAGCAACTCTATAATTATTATTCACTATTCTCACCCCTTATTGTTCCCACAAATACATTGGTAACGAAGACTTTATATCAGCTAATTTTTCAACATCCTTTAAATTAATTGTATTTTTTGAAGCAAGTACATTTGTAGCCTTGCTCAAAAAGGCATTTAAAAAGCCAAAATCATTATTGACAAATTCTACAACGCTAGGATTAGAAAGTCCTGACATATTAGCAACTTCATTAATAGCATCATCTAACATCCCAATTTCGTCTATTAAACCATTCTCCTTTGCTTGGCGTGCAGTATATACTCTTCCATCTGCTATTGGTCTTAAATCATTTTTATCAATATTTCTGCCTTGGCTAACCACATCTAAAAACTGGTCATATGTCTCATCTACCATTTCCTGAAGTATGCGTTCCTGTTCAGATGTCATTTCATGGGTAGAAGACATTATAGTTTTATTTTTACCACTGGTAATAGTGTTATCTTTTACTCCTATATTGTCCATAAGCTCTTTTAGGTTAATTCCTCCCATTGCCACACCTATTGAGCCTGTAATTGTATTTCTGTTTGCATAAATTTTATCTGCTGGTGCTGAAACATAGTAGCCTCCTGAAGCTGCCAATTGTTCCATATATACTACAAAAGGCTTATCATACTCTTCTCTAAGACTTATTATTTTGTTATAAATTTCATCACTTTCATAAACTCCACCACCTGGTGAATTTACCCTCAAAACAATACCATCTATATCAGAATTGGTAAAAGCATATTCCAACTGATTCAAAAAAACATCATGTCTGTATGTTTCAGCAGTGAACATGGATGATTCACTACTTTCTTGAATAATTCCATTAATATCAAGAAGAGCAATGGTTCCTGAAGTGCCCATTTTATAATACTTAGTAGACCAAGTTGTACCACTTACAGCACCTATATCATCTCCCTGAATTGTAAAATATGACACTAACTGAATAAATAATAAACCTAAAAAAACTCCTACTGCTACCCAACGTTTAGTATTCATTTTCTTCCCCCTTTTCAATTTTTATAATGCTTTTCTTTACAATGTTTATTTTAGATGTTGCAAAATAATGTTTTTTTTAAAAAAATTATATACCATTACTTCGACATAATAATACTTATTGTAACATATGTTTTTTTCAGTATCAATTAGAAAATATACATTGCAAGACATTTTGTGAATAAAATATACAAAAAGTTTATTCCAGGGCACTTTTTGTTTATCATTCCAATTAGAGGATTAAACAAGTAAACTCCTTTTAAAATAATTGTTATAAATACTACTGTAATACCAAATTGTCAATAGGCTTTTAACTAATTTTTTCAATCTTGTTTTTTATACCTCTTCAGTGTTAATATAAAAGAAATACTTTTATTTAAAGGAGCGTAAAATATGTCTAAAAAAATAATTACCATTCTGACAGCATTGGCAATAATTATGTCACTTATGAGTTTTCAGGCTGTAGCAAACTCTCAGGACATAGACATAGTTGTCAAAATTGATGGAGAAGTTGTAAATTTTCCTGATGCAAAACCTTTTATAAACGAAGACTCTAGAACTCTTTGTCCTATAAGGTTTATAGCTGAAAACTTAGGTGCTGATGTTGAATGGAATGGTGGAGCTAAAACTGTATTAATTACTAAAGAATCCACTGAAATTTTACTTACAATTGGTGATAATACAGCTATAGTTAACGGCACTGAAAAAACCTTTGACACAGTACCACAGATTTTTGAAAACAGAACTTATGTACCTTTAAGATTTATAAGCGAAACTTTTAACATGGATGTTGATTGGGATGGAGAAACTAAAACTGTACTAATATCAACACCTTTTGATGATAGCCTAACTTTGCCAGAGCATTTTGATAAATATCTTTCTGAAATGGAAAAAAACAGAGGACTTAGCGGTGCTATTTTAATTGCAAAGGATGATGAAATACTATTTAGTAAAGGATATGGATATGCTAATATTGAAAAAAAGATTAAAAATGCACCTAATACAAAGTTTGCCATTGGAGAGTTGACAAAAACATTTACTGCAATGGCAATAATGCAGCTTTATGAAAAAGAACTTTTAGACTTAGATGATGCAATTTCAAAATATATACCTGATATGGTTTATGGCGATGAAATTACCATTAAGCATCTTATAACCCACACTTCAGGTATAGCAAATTATACTGATATGATTGGTATGATTCAAATTGAACCTGAAGATTTAGATAAAGAAACAGTTATTGACCTTATAAAAAACTATCCACCTATTTTTGAACCAGGTACAAACTGGCAGTACAACAATTCCGGGTACATCCTGTTAGGTGATATTGTTGAAAAGATAAGCGGGTTAACCTTAGAAGAATATTTAGAAGAAAATATATTTAAGCCTTTAAAAATGAACAATACTGGTGTTTATTCTGACAAAAAGGAAGCATCGGATTTAGCTATAGGTTATACTGGATTTTTAGATTTTAAACCTATAGAAAACAATGAAACCATTATAAAAACCACATATGGCTCTGGTTATATGTATTCAACTGTAGAAGATTTGTTTAAGTGGGACATGGCTCTTAAAACTGAGAAACTTGTTAAATCAGAAACACTTGACATGATTTTTGACGTTTATGTAAAAGATGATTTCTTCCCAGGAGGTTTTGGTCTAGGATGGTTTATTTTTAAATCTGAAGATTTTGGAGATCTAATATATCATCCTGGAATGATAAACGGATTTACTTGTTATATGTCAAGATATGTAGATGAAAATTATACCATTATAGCAGCAATAAATAAGGATAACTATAATTATGATGCAGTAGCTGAAGCTTTATTTAGAATTTTAAATAAAAAACATTATCAGCTGCCATCTAAAATTACCGAAATAAAACTAGATTCAGAAGCACTAAAAAAATATACTGGTCTTTATGAACACATTTCAGGTGCCAACATTGCCATTATAGAAATTGATAATAAACTATATGCCCAACTTCCGGGACAGGAAAAAGCAGAAATATTTCCTATGTCAGAAACAGAGTTTTTCTATAAAGTGATAGAAGCTTATATTACTTTTATAAAAGAAGATGATTCTGGCAAAATAACAGGTCTTCAATTTAAGCAAGGAAATATAGTTATAGATACAGTAAAAACTGATATTAGATCAAAAGAAAAGAAAATTGCAGAAGTGGACCCTGAAATTTATAAAGAGTATGCAGGAGAATATGAATTTGAGTCCGGTCCTGTATTAACCATTTCAACTGAAGATAACAGGATTTTTGCTCAAATGACGGATCATCTATATTTAGAGATATTCCCTATGTCAGAAACGGAATTTTTCTACGAAGAATACGATTCTGTAATTGAATTTGTAAAAGATGAGGACGGCAGTGTTGTGGGCTTAATATTTGAAGAATTTGGCGAAGAATATGTTTTTGATAAAAAATAAATTGCAAAATATTTTAAAAAAGGCGGGAAAAATACCCGTCTTTTTTTTGTTTTGATTAAATTATTTACCCTATTTAAGAATCATTCTTGCAGCTTCTAAGGTAACTTGGAAAATATTTTTGCAGTCATTTATTTTGGTATGATAACCTGTTGCACCTATATTCGGGTTTTGACGGACAACAATTACCTCCGCCTGTTGGTCAACTTGAAATTCCACAATAATATTTTTAGTTTTAGGTATTTTGTTAAGATAATCTTTCAATCCATAGCCTACCTTAGCAGGAATGACACAGTAAAAATAAGGATAGGCTACTGCACCAACATTATTAAGGTTGATTTGTGCTTGAATTCCATAAAAATCAGAAGGCATTCCGTCAAAAGAAACGGTAAAACGTGTATCAACAGGAATAGATTTGCCCCATTTGCCCTTAAGAAGCATTAATGCAGGTTTGTAGTTCTCTCCTTCTCTTTTTATACTTTGAAAATACTCCTCCATTTTTTTAACAATGGGTATTTTTAAGTTAAGTTCATTCTGTCTAAATGCATCCTTAGTCCCGTTAAACCATAAAGGCAACAGGAGAATTACCACATCAATTAAAAATATTTTTACTATTTGAAAATTTCTAAAAAACAAATTTAAAAATATGGATAAAACCACTATTACTACGCCTGTAAGCATAAAACCAAGTATCCCTTTTCCATTGGTAATATCTAAAAAGTCACTTTTCCATTTTGTTATTCTTTTATCCAATTTTTGCACTTGGATAATCCTGTCCATATCCACTGTTGTCCAGTCTTTAGATACACCAAAATTCCGAATGTTAACCCGACCATCACAACCCTTAATTATATTTAGCAAAGTAGCAAATATTAGAAAAACAACTCCAGGCAAAGGTTTGATACTTATAATTTGAATTGCAAACCCAACTGCCATAAGCAGAAAATACATGACTATTCTGGTGGTGTAAGGAATGTTTTTAAATAAATAAAAATCTACACTGTCTTGTTCTTTGGAAGAAGGAAAACCCAACAAATTAGTCCAATTACTCATACCGTACTCCTTTCTCTGGATAAGCCTAAAGACTTCCATGCATTATGAAGTTCCCCGCACCCATGTACTTTAAAATAAAGGGGGCAGGCTCCCTGGCATGGGACAAAATACTTGCAGCTTTTACACTCTTTAGGGGCAGCTTCTTTTGCCCGTATCCATTTAGACTTTTTCTTAAACCATACAGATTTAAAACCTTCCTCAAGAAGATTTCCCACAGGTTCTGGCCAGCTTGAACAGGGCAGTACATTTCCCACAGGGTCAACTGACAATAATCCCTCACAGGCACTGCAGCCTTTATTTCCAAGTCCTGCTGTCAAAGGGTTAAAAAGACATATAGGAGTTGGGGAGTACCACATAAATTTAACACCTGCTTTTTCTGCCTCTTTCATTAAAGCTGTTACCAGCCCGCCTATCTGACTGTAACTTATTTTAAGTTCCTCATCACTTCCCCGACCTGCTGGAATTACTATATTAGCAGAAAACCTGTCTGCTCCAATTTCTTTGCAAAAGTAAGGATATTTCATTAAGCTGTCCTTATTTAAACTGGAAATGGTCATATGAGGGTGTACAATTATACCTGCTTCTTTAAGAGCTTTAAGCCCTGCAACAGACCTTTCATGGGCACCAGATACCCCAGTAATTTTATCATGTTCTAAAGAATTTGCAGACTCAATGCTTACCTGAGCAGAGGAAAGTCCCATACGTGCAAGTTCCTTAGCCTTCCGTGGGGTAATTAGTGTTCCGTTGGTAATAAGGTTAACCCTCATTTTATTTTTCTTAGAAGCATACTTTATAAGTTTGGGAAGATCCTTATTTAAAAGGGGCTCTCCCCCTGTAAAGGACACACTTGGCACTTCTGCTTCATAACGGATAATATCCAAAACTTTTTTAAACCCTTCTATGTCAAGGGAAGTCTTTTTACTCTGTGTACAGCTTGCGTAGCAAAAGCGGCATTTTATATTGCAGCTATAGGTAAGTGCCACTTCTGACAAAACAGGCAATTTTATATACCCAAGGTTAAATTCAACCCTTCTTACTGCGTCGGTGCTATAATTTTCACAGATTTCATCATTCCACACCCTCAAAAAGTCCACAAAAAACCTCTCTAATTGGTTTTCAATCTCTGGGAAATCAGCTCTGACTTTTATAAAGTCCAAAACTGAACCCCCATCTAAAATATGTGCAATAATCCTTGCACCAGTTGTATTGAGCTTGAAGGCTTCATTTGGCATTCTGATTAAAACATTATCACTAAGACGCATATAAACATATGGCTTTATTCTTTTAAAAAATCCATCCACCCAGGCTAACTTATGTTTCTTCATCTAGCACCTCCACTTACGCAAGCGGAATGACAGGCAGAATGACATGCTGAGTGGCATGCCGAGTGACAGGCAGAGTGACACGCCGAATGGCAGGCAGAGTGGCATGCATCATGACATGCAGAATGGCATGCAAATATACCTGTCTTTGAATCTATGATTGAACCAAATGAGGTATTATTTGGGTTTACTGGTATGGATTGATCATAGTCATCAAAAATACCGCTGTGAGGATGGATACCATACCCGCCATAATAGTAGTACCAATAAGGCGTACTGCCATAATATCCTCTGCCATATCTTCTGCTTTCTTCTGCCCCTGTGCTTTTTTCTGACTCTGTGCTTTTTTTAGCCTCTTCAATTTTATCTTTGTAAAACTTGCGTGTAGCTTCTACATCACAGTCCCATGTTTTTTCTTTAACATTATCCACTAATTTTTGCAGTATTTCCTCTATTTCCTTTTCACTAAACTCTCCACCTCTTGCAGCTTCATACATCATAAGTTCATACTCATTAAGAGAAGATGTATCTAAATGTTCTATTCTGCCCACTACCAGAGGATTTTTAGAGATCTCTTCAACAAATCCTAATTTTATAAGCTTTGATAACATTGCTGACAGAATTTTTTTGTAGGGAACACCAATTAAAAAGGCAACTTCTACAGCATTTAGCTGGTCAGCAATAGAACCATCCTTGCGAAATGAAGCTATTTCCAGCTTTGGGGGCTCCCAGTCATCCCTTGCCCATAGAATCTCATCTAAAGTAGCCTTGGCTTTCACTATTGAGCGGTGTTTTTTGCCTGCCGCTATAGCAGTACCTCCAAACAAAATACCTATGGCAAATAACAGACCAATTCTAGCAGAAGTTTTGTTCTTTTTGGCAACTTCCCTTCTGTCTGGAATTGTCTCCTTAGAATCACTTGATATATCACCGATACCCGCAAAAATCTCCTCTGAGATGTACTGTTGGATTTTGAAAGAATAATTTTTGGGGACATTATCTTTATGAAGCTGTACCTGTACCCAAAAAGTCCCGTCTATCATTTCTACTTTGTAGTCTATAAGGTACTCTTTATTCATCCACTCCTCTGTTGCAAAATGGTATTTAAGCAAAAATTCCTCCACTTCTTCCCTTGTGGCAGATTGGTGTGAAAACTGTAATGGATAATTTATTCTGACGGTATAATGGTCCATACTCTCATCCCATTCACTAGGTGCCCAATTAAATACCACTAAATCATGACCCTCATGGGAAGTGGTTTTAGCTAAATACCCTGCTCTAGCCATATTCGCCGTAAACCTAAACTTATATGTTAGATATTCTCCACCAAGCCTTTTTTCATCCGCGTTTATAATGTCGTAATCTCCACCACCTAAGTCCACTATATCAATGCCATAAGAAGTATTGTCATCAGTTATCACCCATGCATTTTCAAAATCAAAAACAGGTGTTATCTTATCAAACCCTCCCATGGTAAATGCCAGCTTAGTTTTATCTTTTACTAAATTATACCGTATGGTATAAGAAACAAGAGCATCCCCGTCAGGAAACAAAATTATATCAGTTTCCACAAAGCCAAGATTGGCAATATCAGATGCCTCTACTTTAACTGAAAATGGGATATTCAAAATTATTAATAATAATAGACAATATACTAAAACTTTTTTTATCATAACATTCCACCTTAGAATTATTCACATAGATATTCTATGCGTATTTTAAAAATTCAATATTTATTGATTTGAATTATACAAGTACAAGAGCTGCCAAATCTAATTAATCTAATTTAAGTATAGGTTTTTTAAAATTTCATGTCAATAAATTTGCAAAAACTTATTTTTTTCCTATTAACTTCCTTTGCAGGTTGTATAGCACTTTTCAAAATATTTTAATCATATTATAATATTAATTATACTTATGTTATAAATTAAGATAAAAAAATCAGCTATATAAAATTTTTACTAAGGAGAAAAAATGAAAGGACATACTCATGCCCTAATAGGTCTTGCAGCGGTGAGCTTTTTGCCCCTTGCTGAAAATGCTGCAGCAACTGAAAAATTACTTCCATATGCTTTTGCCTTTACAGGTTCTCTTATATGCGATATAGACACTGGCAAATCAACAATATCCAGTGCATTTAGCCCAATAAAACTAAAATACATAAAGGCAGCAGTAAACTTCGTATTTGCACTGTTTATGATTGTTGGGGCACTTTTTCTAAGAAACAGTGAATATATATATTTATTTGTTTTGTTGGTGATTCTAGGAGGACTTAATCTTAATAATATTTCATCAAAAATTTTTAATGCTATAAAAAAAGCTGTGGTAATATTAATTTCATCCGCATTGATAATAACAGGCTTTTTCTTTTGGCATATACCCTTAGTGTTACTAGGTCTTTACTTATTGTCATTACAGTTATCAACCCACAGAGGCTATTCTCACTCCATTATAGCTGTAATTTTAGCCTTTATTATATTAAGATATACTTTTAGATTTTATGGCATATTTGACTATTCTTTAAGTTTTTCTGTTGGCATGTTAAGTCATGTATTAGGCGATATGTGTACTCAAAGAGGAGTTGATCTTTTATTTCCTGTTAAGAAAAAGTATTCTTTCCCTTTAACTTTTAAAACAGGAAGCATAATAGAATGGATTTTTTGTATCATTTCAGTATTAATAATATTAAATTCCGCTCTTATTTCTTAATAAAACCCCCGCCTATAAAAATGAGGCAGGGGTTTATAATACTTTATATAATACTTTAATAGTTATATAAACATTTGAATTTTGTATTTATTTTGTAACTCTTCCACTTTACCAAAATATATCTCTTCCTGTTTTCTTAAAATCAATTGTTTTTTTACCATGTCTTTAGCTTCTGCAAAGGATAACTGCATTGCTTCTCTTCTGCCTGTTCTTTTTATAATGTGGTATCCAAATTGGGTTTTTACAGGCTTTTTAGTAACTTCATCTTTTTCTAAAGCAAAAGCAACTTCTTCAAATTCCGGAACCATTCTTCCCCTTGCAAAAAACCCTAAGTCCCCACCTCTTTCTTTTGATGGACACAGAGAATGTTTTTTTGCAGCATCTTCAAAATTCATACCATTTTCTAATTGGGAAATAATTTCATTTGCAGTTTCCTCATCTTTAACAAGAATGTGACTGGCTTTAACAGTCTCTGGCTGAATATAACCTTGTTTGTTTTGCTCATAAAATTTTTGCATCTCATCTTCACTAACTACTATTGCATTTAAAAATTTATCTATAGCATATCTCCTAAGCATAGCTTCCTTTGTCTTTTCAAGTTCTTTAATAAAGGCATCATCTTTATCTAATCCTTTTTCCTTTGCATCTAAATAAAAAAGTTCCTGCTGCGCCATTTGAGTTACCAGTTTCTTCATCCCATCAGGACCAGCAAATTGAGCGGCAACCTTACGGTCAACATGCCTTAAAACTTCTTCCACTTCTCTTCTTATAATTTCTCTATCTCCTACTTTAGCAACCACCTGATTATTATTCATAAAAAAAATCTCCTTATCTTTTTATATATCATTTTATTAAATATAAATAGCTAAATTAAAAATCTATCGGTGACTTAAAATAATCTTTGGCGGAGAGAGTGGGATTCGAACCCACGGAACGCTATAAACGTTCTCTTGATTTCGAGTCAAGTGCCTTCGACCAGCTCAGCCATCTCTCCACTTACTTAAAACATTCTAACATGAACACATGTTAAAATGCAATACCTATATATAAAGTGCAGGCTTGTGTGCTTCCGGCCTTTATCAGGCCTATAATGTGAATATTCTCCTTTTTCAGGTTGTATTAAAGTCCCGTGTATGACATTAACAGTTTTGACTTTGTTTTTTTAAGTAATATACTAAAAATATGAAATTGAGGGTGGTCTTAGTATTGAGAGATTTGAAAATGACATTTATGAATTCAGAAAAGATTCAAGAGACCTTATGGAATGGTTTGTTAATGATTGGGAAAGCATAGATGTACAGAGTAAAATCAGGATAATGGTGGAATCTGATTTGGAGGCTGACAGTGCTGCGGCGGAATTGTACTACGGGTACATAGTGAATTTGTTTAAAAAGTATCCTTCGGATTTTATAAAGGTATTGGCAGACAGCAATATTGTTAAATATGATAATACAACCACAAATATAAATACATTTATATAATTTAATTTTACAATGAATCCCCTACTAATAACCCTTATACAAAGGAATGGTAAACTCTATCCTGCTTTCTTTATTTCTTCTATACTTTTTAGGCATAAATGGCTGTGTCATAAAGAGATATTTTATTGAAACGGTGGCCTCTACCCTCATGTATGTACTGCAATTGGACATGCTAAAGCTAACATCTCCTGTTTCCTTTCTTATATTCATCTCAATTAAATCTGCAATTCTTTTTATTTTCTTTTCGCCACTTTCAAAAAGCAAAAGTAATCTTAAATAGTCAGTATAATTCATTGACACTAAAGAAGCCTTTAGGTTTGTCTCCATTTTTCCCTTAGCTAAACTTACACCTCCAGCTTTACTTCCTGCAGTGCCACTACTATTTCCTATGGAATCTATAATTCCACTTACTTTTTCTTTTCCTTCCTTTGCAGCATTTGAAATAACTTTATTAAATTCTACTTTTAATTTATCTAAGCTGCTTTTTATTTTACTTTCTATTTCTCCTTTTATTTTTTCTTTTGTACTTTCTAAAGTGTTAAAAATTAAACTGTTAACCATGAGACTTGTCTTTTCAACTGTATAGCTTCCGATGCTTTCACCTTTTGAAATCATCATTTTTAACTCTTTAATTCCATCTTCCACATTCATTCCTTTAAACATTTGGAATTCTTCACAACTCTCTAAAAGTTCCGTATAATCAATTCCCATTATTGCATCTTTATTTAGTTTAAAATCTCCTAAAGTGCTATTTTTAAAAGTATTCATATAGTCATTTAGTAAACTCTCAACCTTACTTCCAATGCTATTTATAATCTCCCCTACTTCTCCTTCTATTTTTACATTAATACTCTGTTCTAAATCTTTAAAAATGTTTTCTGCTGAATGCATGCCTTCCCTTATTGGATTTTCTATATGCATAAACGCCTTATCCACAAGGGCATTTACCTTTGTAAGAATGTAATCTTCTAAAATATCCGCTGCATCTCCTGCATAACCAGTTACAATACCTTCTGTGTAGTCAATTGCATATCCTGCTACTTCTTTCGCTCTCTTTTTTGCCTCTTTTTCGAAAATCTCTCTAATTTTAGTTCCCATATTTTTAGGGTCGGTTATCCAGGTGTTCCGGGTTTTAAATATAGGTACACTTTCTCCTTTCATCAATAAATGTACATCAAACATGGACTCTGCCATTGCCCAACCCATCATAATCAGCGTATGTACAATGGGAACTCCTATTGCACTCCACCCTGCTACAGCAGTTGCTGTTTTTAATGCTGCATTTACCTTTTGAGGGTCTGTATATATGGCTATCGCGTTTAGTGCAAACCTTATCAAATTTATCTGGGCCTTGACTCCTAAAATGTTTAGAGACTCTTCCTCTGAACCTATTAATATATATTCCACATCAGCATTATTGGCATCAAAGAAAACCGGCCTTTCTTTCATCAGCTTCCCACGTAAATCATAGTCCTTTTCTGGATTTGTGGTGTAGTTCATGAAATTTCCCATTATATATTCGTTTATGTACATATCATCTCTAACCTTTGATACTCCATCTACAAACAGTTCTGCCATTTTAGAAAATAAGGAAAGGGCTTTTTTTACTGGACCAGACTTAGAAAAAGACATACTCCCTGCATCAAAAGCTTCTAATCCTTTGCCACCACCATATAGCATCCCACTGCTGTACTCACTATTGGTGTATTCCATTTCTTCCATTATTTTTAGTATTCCTTCAATGATTTTTTCATCATTTTCTATCAATTCAATTTCAGTAGGTTTGTAACCCTCTTTAGACGGGGCATCTTTAGGAATTTCCTTTAAGTTCTCTTCTATTTTATTTTCATCCTCTTCTAATTCAGAACCGCCACTTTTGATAAATTCATTGAAAAAATCCCTGGGGTCTTCTTCATCTTCTTCTGCTTTGTCAGAAATAGCACCTTTATCCACATAATAGTCAATGGCATTGCCATTTTCTATACCTTTGTAATTCCTCATTTGATTTTTTACATACTCTGTATTTATCTTTTTCTTTACTTCATCTAAGCTAGGTACCTTATCAGAAAACTCTTTTAATGTAAGCTTATCTATCTTGCTTTCTTCTATATTGTTTTTAATGCTTTCTAATATGGATAAATTATGCTTTACTTCATTTATTTTTGGATTTATATCCTCTGTAGATATTGTTTCTTTTTTACTTCCTAAATCCATTCTTGTAAAGTCGGAAAATTCATTTACCTCTCCTTCAAGTTCTGTATTTATATTATCAATTTTATTAACTGTACTTATGGACTTATCTCTTACAGTCTCAAGGGAAGATGCAGTATCTTTTGCTGCATCTATAAATTTTTTTAGATTGCTTAGTATTTCATTATTTACTTGACTTATCTTGCTTCTTTTACTATCTAACTCTTCTTTTTTAGTGCTTAGTTCACTTTCCTTTTCTTCCTTTTCTTTTATTTTATCTTCAATACCAGCCTGAAGTTCATTTATTCTTTCCCCAAGTTGACGTATTTTCTCTTCTTCTGCTGATGTATCCGGAGGCGTTTTATCTTCCGCAAATGCCTCAAGCATCCTTTTCATTATATCATTTTCTATTTTTCTCATTTCAATATTACTTTTTTCAATCTCATCAGTGACATCTTTAAGTTCATCACCTAAAGCTTCAATTTCTTCTTCCAGCTGTATGCAGTCTTTCTCTAAACTCATTGCATCTACAATATATTCTGCCACCTCTTCATACTTAGAGGAAACATCTAAATCCTTTCCAAAACTATTTACAGTCATCATATTATCAGAAGCTTTTATTTGATGTTTTTTTATATCTGTAAGATCTTCATCAACATCTATTTTCTTTTCTAAAATATCTGCCTGTTTTTTGAAGCCACCAAAAATCATAAACTTATCCATAAGACCTGTGGCCAATGCCTTTGGTCCTCTATATTTCATGTACTCTAATATTTGAGCTCTTAATACTTCTGGTTCTGATAAATTATACAGAGGCTGGACTGTTAAATCTTCCACCATGTAATCATATAAATCTAAAGGTGGTATTTTTTCACTTCCATTAAATCCAAAAAAGTTCAGGAAAGAAACTTCTTCTTCATCTTCAATGCCTTTTACCATTAAGTTTCTTTCAAAATAGTATAAAATCCCGTCTCTTAACACTTCAGGGTCATTATCAGACAGAGCCATAAGTCCATAGAGTTCCTTCAACATATAGTTATAATTGGCAAGGGCAGATTTTGAAGAACTGTCCAATGCACTTTCAACTTGAGTTTGAGAAAAATTAAGTCTTGTACCATCTACTAACACACCTGCTAATACAAGTATAGCCAGCAAAACTATGCATAAAAAAATTGATATTGCGCCTTCATTTCTTTTTATAAATCTCATTTGAATCAATCCTTATTATATAGTTTTCTTTGCTCCTTGATTTGAATCAGTCTTAGAATATAAGTTTTTTGCTATTTGCGTTAGAAATATTTGAAAATATTTTAAGAATTTTTAAAAGGTTAGAATATTTATAGACCATAATATTATTATACATATTATAGAAAAGAAAATCAAGTGTTTGAGTTTTATGTAAACCTTTTTATTATTTTCGTAGTTTTTTAAAGAAATTCTTAAGGATGTTTGAACATTCTTCACTTAAAATTCCGTATGTTACTTCAACTTTGTGATTAAACTCAGGAACTTTTAATAAATCCACAACTGAGCCTGCCGCTCCTGATTTAAAATCAAGAGTACCAATAAAGAGCCTCCCAATCCTTGACTGTATTATTGCACCTGCACACATTGGGCATGGCTCTAATGTTACATACATATCACAGTCATTAAGCCTCCATGCATTAAGGTTTTTACAAGCTTTTTTTATTGCAGATATCTCAGCATGGGCTGTAGGGTCTTTTTTTAACTCCTTTTCATTATGCCCCCTAGATACTATTACACCATCCTTTACTATAACAGCACCTATGGGACATTCGCCTTTGTCGTAAGCCTTTTTAGCTTCCTTTAGTGCCTCATTCATAAACCAGTGTTGTGTTGCCTTTTCATACATAAGGTATATTATCCCTCCACATGTTTTTAAGAAACCAAGAGTACCGATGCAATTGTGAAGAATATAATAAGGGCTATTGAGTCCACCATAGTTGTTATAAGGGGACTTGCCATTATTGCAGGGTCAAGCTTTAATTTTTTTGCAAAAAGGGGCAACATGCCACCTAGCATTTTAGCCACAAGAATAGTTGCCATAAGTGTAAGAGTGACGGTTAAAGCTACTCCAAAAGACCTTCCTGATATAAAATATATTCTTGTAAAATTCAAAACAGCAAGTATAGGACCCACGGTAACACCTATACGGATTTCTTTCCATATTACCGTAAGTAAATCCTTAAAATTCACTTCACCTAAAACAATGCTTCTTATTACTACGGTAGATGCCTGTGCTCCTGCATTTCCTCCTGTATCCATAAGTAAAGGTATAAAGGCAGAAAGACCAAATAGTTTTAATTTGTCGTCAAAGCTCACTATTATAAATTCAGTGAGTGTTGCTGAAATCATTAGAAATATAAGCCATACTATTCTTTTACGTGCAAGCTTGAATATTCCTGCAGTTATATATTCTTCGTCTGTGGGTTCCACCGCACCCAGCTTATAAATATCCTCTGTAGCTTCTTCTTCAATTACATCCACTATGTCGTCAACTGTAATTATACCTACAAGCCTGTGTTCATTGTCAACTACCGGCAGTGCAAGTAAATCATACCTCTTAAACATATCTGCTATGTTTTCCTGATCTTCATGGGTATTGACACACATAGGCTTTTTCTTCATTATATCTCCTACTTTAACTTCCCCATCAGCTAAAACCAAATCCTTTAAAGAAATAGTGCCTTCTAAACGCCTTTGTGCATCTGTAACATAGCAAGTGTAAATGGTTTCTTTGTCAGGTGCATTTTTCCTGACCCTTTCAAGGGCTTCCTTTACAGTCATCTCTTTCTTTAAATCCACAAATTCAATTGTCATCAAACTTCCTGCAGAATAATCCGGATACATCAAAAATTGATTTATTAATCTACGTTCCATTTCACTTGTGTTTTTAAGTATTTTTTTTACAACATTTGCAGGCATTTCTTCTAAAAGGTCAACTTTATCGTCAAAAAACAAATCATTTAAAATGTTTTTAAGCTCTAATTCATTAACTAAATTAAATAAAACTGCCTGCCTTTCTGCAGAAATATGGGAAAATACATCTGCCGCCATCTCTTTTGGTAAGAGTCTGAATATAATAAGAGACTCTTTTTCCTCTAAACTATCTAAAAAATCTGCTATATCAATAGGTGGTGTATTTATCAAATCTTCTTTTAAGACAGAGTATTTTTTTTCACTTATTAACTTTTTTTCTCTTTCAAAATCCATATAAAACACCTCTCTAACTTTCAAAAAACTAAAATTAATAACAATAATAGACATAATACCATACTAATATAATACTCAAAGTCATTATATATAGAGTATGGCACATTAATAAAATGTTAATATAATAACTTAACTGGAATTAATAAACAGCAGTATTATACTTTAAATTGAAAATACCATGAACAAATGCATTAAGGAAGGTTAACACTTATATATAAATAAAAGTGGTAGAACGTTCCTTTTTGCCATGATGCTTTAAAAATATCATCCCTATGATTGGGCCCAGGATCCATTTCTACCACCTCCGTTAATATAATCTCCTTTAAGACCTGCCTTGTAATTATACTATACATGCATTATGTTTTCAATAAAAAGTTTACTTATGCAAAATGTTTAAAAGTAACCCCCACTATATGGAATGCATATAATAGACTAAAAATTTGTTACTTAAAACCCATTTATATAACTAATGTACTTCTAGATTTTCAAAAGGGGGATGGACAAATGAAAAATGCTATATTATGTATTATTTTAGCTTTCATTTTAATTATAGGAGCTTTTTTCTGGTATATTTATTCTACCAATACAAATAAATATAATTCTTCCCAGCACAATGGAAATTTAAAAGTTGTAACAACTACAACAATGATTACAGATTTAGTTAACATTTTAGGGAAAGATGTTTTAAAAGTGGATGGCTTAATGGGATCCGGTGTAGACCCACACCTTTACCAAGCCACCGAAAGAGATGTGAAAAAACTCCAGGAGGCAAATGTAATTTTTTATAATGGACTTCATTTAGAAGGCAAAATGTCTGATTTGTTTGAGGAAATGTCCAAACTAAATATCCCAACATATGCAGTTACTGATGCTATAAGCACCTCAAAACTACTTACTGCAGAAGAAAGCTATGGAAAAAATTTTGATCCACATATATGGTCTGATGTCCAGCTGTGGAAAGAAGTGGTGGAATTTGTTAAAGAGAAACTTATAGCTTTAGACCCTTTAAATGGAGAGGTTTATGCTAAAAATGCCAGTCTCTATTTAAAAGAGCTTGATTACTTACAGGAATATATAAATAGCAGACTTTTGGAAGTCCCACAAAATCAAAGAATTTTAATAACAGCTCATGATGCCTTTGCTTACTTTGGCAACGCATATGGTTTTACAGTTCTTGGTCTTCAAGGAATTAGCACCGAAACAGAAGCAGGTATTTTAGATGTAAAAAACTTAGCAGAGTTTATAACCCAACATAAAGTTTCTGCAATATTTATTGAAACATCAGTTCAAACTCGGCACATTGAAGCGCTGCAAGAAGCTGTTTTATCAAGAGGATTCAATGTGAAAATAGGAGGCAAACTCTTTTCAGATTCCCTGGGAGACCCTGATGAAGCAGAGGGAACATATATAGGAATGGTAAAACACAATGTTGATACCATTGTAGATGCTCTAAAATAAGTATATACAAAAAATATAAATATGGTAAAAGAGGTAGCAATTATGTGTAAAAAAGCATTAGAAGTAAATTCATTGACAACAGCTTACAACAATACCCCTGTATTATGGGATATAAATGCAGATGTGCCTGAAGGAGTTATAATGGGAATTATAGGACCTAATGGTGCTGGTAAAAGTACATTTATAAAATCTATACTAGGTCTTGTAAAACCTGTAGCTGGAAGTACAAAAATATACGGAAAACCCTATAAAAGTATACGCAAAAAAGTCGCATATGTCCCCCAAAAAGAAAGTGTGGATTGGGATTTTCCCACAACAGTACTTGATGTGGTTATGATGGGACTTTATGGCAATATAGGTTGGATTAAAAGACCTGGAAAAAAAGAAAAACAACTTGCTTTAGATGCATTAGGAAAACTCGGTATGAAAGAGTATTGGGACAGACAAATAAGCAAATTATCAGGAGGACAGCAACAACGTACTTTTTTAGCAAGAGCTTTAGTGCAAGATGCAGATCTTTACCTAATGGATGAACCATTTCAAGGTGTAGATGCACTCACTGAAAAAGCAATAATAAATCTTATTAAAGAGCTAAAAAATAAAGGAAAAACAATTATAGCAGTTCATCATAATTTAGAAACGGTTCTTGAATATTTTGACTGGATTATGCTGTTAAATGTAAAGTGTATTGCAATAGGCCCCTGCAAAGAAGTATTTACAGGAGAAAACCTAACTAAAACTTACAGTTCTCCCCAAGCACCTTACCAAAGTTTTGTAGTAAAAAAAGATAGGAGTCTTTATAAAAGCTCTGTTTTAAGGGGAGAAAAAATATGATTGAATACTTATTTTCAATATTTCAAGATCATACATTAAAAACTGTTTTACTAGGTTCGGGAATATTAGGACTCACCTCTGGCATTTTAGGATCATTTGCACTTTTAAGAAAACAAAGCCTATTAGGTGATGCCATTTCACATTCTGCTCTTCCTGGTATAGCTATTGCATTTTTAATTACTAAAAGTTCCACCCCAATTGTGCTTTTATCAGGTGCTTTAATTTCCGGCTGGATTTCCTCCATATGCATGATGTCCATCGTTCGGTCTACTAAAATAAAGTACGATGGAGCTCTTGGAATTATATTATCTGTTTTCTTTGGATTTGGACTGGTAATGTTAAGTGTTGTACAAAAATTTCCTGACTCAAGGCAAGCAGGACTTAATAAATTTTTATTTGGTCAGGCTGCAACACTCCTTAAAGAGGACATTATTACAATGGGCATTTTAAGTGGCATAGCCCTTATTATAACTTTTGTTTTTTGGAAGGAATTTAAACTTACTGTATTTAACCCCGAGTTTGGAGAGGCTATTGGTCTTCCTATAAAAAAAATAGACATTCTCCTCACATGTCTTATAGTTGTGACAATAGTTACAGGACTTCAAACAGTGGGGGTTGTGCTGATGAGTGCCATGCTCATTGCACCTGCCTCTGCCAGCAGGCAGTGGACTGATCGGCTGGAAATAATGGTTGTACTATCAGGCTTTTTAGGGGCAGTATCAGGTATAACAGGGACATTAATAAGCAGTAAAATTTCCAATATGCCCACAGGTCCGGTAATTGTCCTTGTTGGTTTTGCACTGTTTGCATTTTCCCTTTTCTTTGCACCTAAAAGGGGTATAATAAGCAGACTTATTTCTAATTACAAAAATAATCTGGCTTTTAAAAATAATTTAAAAATTACAATCAGAAGGTAGAGTTAGAAGGTGATTTATATGATTAGTCCTCAGTTTGAAATTCAATTAATAGCTGTTGTTACAAGTCTTGCCTGCACATTGGCAGGCACCTTTTTAGTACTTAGGAAAATGGCAATGATGAGTGATGCCATAAGCCATTCTATTTTAGCAGGCATTGCAATTGCCTTTTTGTATACAAGGGATATCCATTCCCCCCTACTTATAGTATCAGCCACCCTCACAGGATTGGCCACGGTCTTTTTAGTTGAAATGTTGAAAAATACAAAACTGGTTTCTGAAGATTCCGCCACAGGTCTTGTTTTTACTTCACTTTTTAGTATTGGTGTTATTATCATTTCAAAGTATGCACGAAATGTACATCTTGACACAGATGCAGTTTTATTAGGTGAAATTGCCTTTGCCCCCTTTAGAAGATTTTATATAGGCGACATTGACTTAGGACCAAAATCTCTATACATCATGTCAACAATACTTTTTTTTAATATTGTGTTTATTTCCCTGTTTTATAAAGAATTAAAAATAGCCACCTTTGACCCGTCCCTTGCTTTTGTATTGGGAATTAGCCCTAATATCCTCCACTATGGACTTATGTCAGTTGTTTCCATAACTGCCATCGGCGCATTTGATACGGTGGGCTCAATACTTGTAGTGGCTCTTATGGTTGTACCACCCCTAACTGCGTATCTTTTAACAGATAAATTAAAATTCATGATACCTTTAAGTGCTGTCCTGGGAATATTATCAGGTGTTTTGGGTTATCGGGCCGCGCACTTTTTTGACCTTTCAATTTCCGGCTCTATGGCAACCGTTTCCGGCATCATGTTTCTTTTTGCCTTTATTATTTCTCCACAAAAGGGTATTTGGACAGCTTTCAAGGGGGATAAAAAAACAAAAACCTCCTTGTAATAAGGAGGCTCTGGTACGCCCGAGACGATTCGAACGTCCGAATGCAGGTTTAGGAAACCTGTGCCTTATCCACTTGGCCACGGGCGCATAACTTTATTGCTTCTTGTTAAATAAACATAGATATTTTAACATGTGAAAATAAAAAAATCAATAGTTATTATTTTTTTCCCCGAATATAACGATAAAAGAATAGAGGTCTTTATTATGGAGGGTACTTATGAAGAAAAGAATATTTCCTGTAATTATTTTATTTATATGTATTTTTGCTGTATCTAATGTCCATGGTTCTTTGGGCTTAAGGGCAAAGCCTGCTGCCCTAAACTCTGATACCCAGATTAATATTAGCTGGGATTCAGTGGCAAATGCATTATATTATAAGGTATACAGAAAAGAGTACACAAACGGTGATGATAGTGATGATGGTTATGTACTGCTTTCAATTATTAATGTGGATAAAGAAAAAAATTATTTGAATTTTGTGGACACTGGTCTTTTGCCTAATACTCATTATAAGTATAAAGTTGAGGCAATAAAAATAAATCCTTCAGATGAAGAGGAAATTATAAATTCTGAAACATATACTGCTGAAACCAAAGAAATGCAGGCACCTTCCATTGTGTCATGGAACCTGGATTTAAATAACAAAATAATAAATTTAAAGTGGGTTAATAATTCCCTTGCCACCAAATACACTGCCATATACAATGAAGCGGGAGAAGAAATGGCATATTTAGAGGGGGACGGAACTTCTGTAAGCTTTTTTGACCCTTCCTTAACACCGGGGACAACAAATAAATATACAATTACCTCTTATGCAATTGTCATTGAAGATCAGGACTCGGCGGATGACTCCGGTGATGGTTCCGATGATGGCTCCGATAACGGTTCCGATGACGACTCTGCAGGAGATTCTGCAGGCATTAACGGAAAAAAGGCTTCATCAAACTTTGAAATAACTCCTATTAAACTTCCAAGTGTCTTAGCAAAATTGGACAAAGGCTATGCTTTAATTTCCTGGGAAAAACACCCCCAAATACAGCAGTTTAAATTAGAGAGAGCCAAATACATGGATGAATTTTGGGGAAACTGGGAAGTTGTGGATGTAGAATTAAAAGAAGACACTACATCAATAAAAGACAGGCTTTCGGATAATGGTATATACAGGTACAGGCTTAAAATAGATACTGAAAATTATACAGGGGTTAGTAATATTTCCAAACCAATTACCAACATTACTTCACCTTCAAATTTACAGTGTGTGCCTGTAAGTCCCGGGAGAATTGATCTTAGCTGGACCAATCCTTCTTTGGGGGATTTTACCATACTAATACAGCGAAAAGATTCCGGCAGTTCAACTTATAAAACCATAGCTCAGGTGGACAGCAATATAACCTCCTATTCTGACACAAAGGATATTGAAACAGGTAAAACCTATTATTATAAAATTACTGTCAAGGACAGCAGTGGAAATACATATTCAACCCGGGAATACAAACTATCTGCCGATGTACCTGATTCACCTAAATACCTTACCATTAATATAACATCTCCTACAAGCTTTACTTTAAACTGGTATGATAACATAAATAATGAATCAGGCTTTATTATTGAAAGAAGGACAGGCAATGGGAGCTTTGTGGAAATAGCAACTGTGCCTGCAAACACCACTTATTATACAGATGGCACTGTAACTTCAAGCTCTAACTATACATACAGGGTCACTGCCTTTAATCCCTTTGGCAAAGCACGCTCTTACACCAGTGAAGTGGCAGCGTCCGCCTCCCTTTTAACGGAGCCCCCTGTATCTCTTACCGTAACCCCTGTATCTTCAAGACAAATCGACTTGTCCTGGACATATGCCGACTATTCAAATCACAGCACCGCCATTGAAAGAAAGAGGGGCAAAGACGGAGACTGGCAGATAGTGGATATATTGGACACTGGTTTTAGCAGTTACAGTGACACAAATCTTAGTTCTGATACGGAATACTTCTACAGGGTTAAGGCGGTAATCGATGAAAATGTATTTTCAAGACCTTATCCCAGGGAAGAGGCTGAAAACGGAATATATACAAAGCTATTGACCCCTAAAGATTTAAAAGCTTCCTGGCAGTCTTCCGGAATAATTAAGCTGGAGTGGTCAGGTATTTTATCCTTTGACAGTGAACTCATAATAGAGAGAAAAACTGAAAATTCAAATTTTGTACCCATTGAAACCATTTCCCCTTATGATTTGAAATGGTATGATACCGGAGTGGAAAATGACAGAAACTATACATATAGGGTTAAGTCAGTTAACTCATATAATTCTTCAGATTACTCAAATGAAGCTTCTGTTGAGCCTTTAGCTTTACCTGAACCTGAGAATTTTAAAGTGGTGGTATTATCAGGCTCTGAAGTTATTATTGAATGGGAATATGATGAGGATAAGGAGATATCCGGTTTTAAACTTGAAAGAAGACTAGACTCAGATGGCAGATGGAGGGAAGTGGCTTCTTTAGGTAATAAGGTAAGAAGCTACAGCATAAAAGATTTAGACCCTGATGAAGTTTATTATTTTAGAATCGGGGCATATCACTCTTCCATGAATTTAAAATCATATGCTCAGCCTGTTAAAGTGCTTATAAATACAGTTAAACCACCATCTGACCTGATTGTAACCCATATACGCGACAATCAATACCTTCTTGAATGGAAGGACAATTCAGAGAACGAAGAGGGATTTATTATAGAGAGAAGACATGGCAGCAAAGACTTTGTTGAAATAGGCCGTGTAACGGAAGACACCCAAAATTTTACAGACTCAGGTCTTGAATTTAATTCAATATACTACTACAGGGTACGGGCATACAACTCAAATGTACAGTCAGCTCACACCAATACAGTTTCAGTCAGGACCATACTCAAAAAATCTTTTGGTGATTTAGACTCTGTCCCCTGGGCTAAAACTGCCATAAATTCTCTATTAGGTATGGGAATAGTAAAGGGAAGGTCAGAAGAAATTTTTGCACCAAATGATAATATAACCCGCGCTGAATTTATAAGTCTTGTGGTAAAAACCTTTGAACTTGACAGAATACCTATAGGGACTTTTTTAGATGTACGCCCTGAACACTGGTATTACAGAGATGTAATGATTGCCCAAAACATGGGAATTGTATCCGGTGTAGGCAACAACTATTTTCATCCCAACCGTCCTATAAAAAGAGAAGATATGGCTGTAATACTTGCCAGGACATTGAGAATTACAGGAAACCCTCTTCCTCATAAAGATAATTCAATACTGGAGAAGTTTTCAGACAGCCATTTAATATCCGACTATGCCCTTTCAAGCCTTGCGGTAACTCACGGTGCAGGGATAATAAACGGTAAAGGCGGCAATATTCTAGCACCAAAGAATTTTGCAACAAGAGCGGAAGCTGCCGTAATGCTCTACAATATTCTATTTAAACTCGATTAACTTAATTTTTGCTCTTTTTACCTTTTGAAAATTTATTTATAACCCTCAATTGTCCGGGTAAAACCTATTTTCCATGAAAGATAAATATTTTGCTCATATATCCTTTGTTTTTTAAACATAATTAATAAATACTCCTTGGTAAATATGATACAATAGGTTATAATATTTTGTATATAAATACAACCAACAGGAGGAGTATTGCTATGGGTTCACTTCCAAAAAGAGATGAAATAGATAAAAAGTATAAATGGAATCTTGAAGATATATATGAAAATGTTGATGTTTGGGAAGAAGATTTTAAGAAAATAGAAAAAAGTATTGATGATATAGTTAAGTACAAAGGGACGCTAAAGGAAAGTGCCGAAAAACTTTTGGAATGCCTTAAACTGAGAGATGAAATTATGTCTTCCTGCGAAAAACTTTTTGTCTTTGCAAGAATGAAAAAAGACGAGGACAATGCTGTCTCCCTGTACCAGGGTCTTGCTGACAGGGCTTCAAACCTTTATACAAAAATTTATGCTGCCACCTCCTTTATCGTTCCTGAAATAATAGCAATGGAAGAAGATGTTTTGAAAAAATACATTAACTCACTTGACGGGCTTAAAATATATCAGCACCACTTCAACGAAATTTTAAGACAAAAGGAACATGTACTGTCAGACAAAGAAGAAGAACTTTTAGCCCTTACTTCTGAATTTTCAGGTTCTTCAAGAGAAATCTTTACAATGTTCAATAATGCGGATATAAAATTTCCCTTTATAAAAGATGAAGACGGAAAGGAAACAGAACTTACAAAGGGAAGGTATATTATGTTTTTGGAAAGCAGGGACAGAAGGGTTAGAAAAGATGCATTTTATGCTCTTTACGATACATATCAAAAATATAAAAATTCTTTTGCTGCCATGCTGTCCGGCTCTGTAAAATCAGATAAATTTTATGCTGCGGCAAGAAAATACAACTCTTCTTTAGAGGCATCCTTAGATGAAGACAATATAAACACCAAAGTTTATGACAATTTAATTGAAACTGTGGACAAAAACCTGCACCTTCTTCAAAGGTACTTAAAACTCCGCAAGAAAGCATTAAAGTTAGATGAGCTGAATATGTATGATCTTTATGTTCCCATTGTTGAAGCACCTAAAAAGGAAATTCCCTATGAGGAGGCCCTAAAGCAAGTTGAAAACGGTCTTAAACCTTTAGGGGAGGAATATATAAAATACTTGAAAGAAGGCTTTACAAACGGGTGGATAGATGTATATGAAAACCAGGGCAAAACCGGCGGGGCGTATTCCTGGGGCAGCTATAAAACCCATCCTTATGTTCTTTTAAACTATCAGGGAACCATAAACGATGTATTTACCCTTGCTCATGAAATGGGTCACGCTCTTCACAGCTTCTACACAAACAAAACCCAGCCTTATATATACTCAGAATATAAAATTTTTGTGGCAGAGGTGGCATCTACCGTAAACGAATCCCTTCTTATAAGGTATATGCTAGATAATACTAATGACAAAACCGAAAAGGCATATCTTCTAAACCACTACTTAGAGCAGTTTAGAGGCACTGTGTTCAGGCAGACTATGTTTGCAGAATTTGAAAAAATAATTCACGGAAAGTATCAAAATGGTGAAGCCCTTACAGCAGAAAGTTTAAGTAAGATATACCTTGACCTTAACAAAAAATATTTTGAGCCGGAAGTAAACGTAAACGAGGACATTAGTATAGAGTGGGCAAGGATTCCTCATTTTTACACAAGTTTTTATGTTTATAAATATGCAACCGGATTTTCAGCTGCCACAGCCATTTCAAATATGATTTTAAATGAAGGTTCTCCTGCAGTAGAACGGTATATTGAGTTTTTAAAAGGAGGTAATTCAGATTATCCTTTGGAACTTCTTAAAAAAGCCAAAGTGGATTTATCCACGCCAAAACCGGTGCAGGATGCTTTAGATGTATTCGAAAAGACGGTTGAAGAACTTGAAAGCATATTAGTTTAATAGTCGAAAACATTGTTAACCAAATAAATTAAGTATACATTTTAATAAAATTTAAAAAAGACGGTATGTTTTTTATACCGTCTTTTTATTTTCATGTTATTTTTGAACTCTTTACTACCTTTATGACTTAACTTTTGCTGCTCTTTTTTTAATAAACAATGCAGTCATTGCAGCAATCATCAATCCCCCGCCAAAAATCAACAAAAATAAATTATCCAAAGAAAGCTGACTTGATTTTTCCCTATGAATACTTCCCCCAAATATCTCCAAATCAAATATATCTCCTTCATATTTAACCGCTGATATCGTTGACATATTACTTTTTATAATGCCTATAATTTCATCTAATGTATATAATTTGCCATTTGTTACTCCTGTCAAATCTTCTCTGTCGGTAAAGGTTATTCCATATTCATTACCATTAACATCTTTAAAATAAGCTATAACTATCCCAGTTCCGCTAAGAACCAACAGCTTATAATCTATTGCTTCTTTTTTTGACATGTGATTAGCAATATAATTTTCACCTAATTTATTTATAATAATTTCGTACATATCATCCATGCCATCAGGACTCCTGGAAGCAATCCCAGTAATATACCATTTTCCTTCTCTTTTCTTCATTTTATTTTCAAATTGTTCATCCAAGTCAACCCCCACATCCTTTTTATATTTTTCTAAAGGCTTGCCTTTTTCTAAAAAAATTATATAAGCCAACTTATCTTCTTCGTTAAAAACAGGAACTGCCCAAGTATATTCTTTTTTATCTATAAGTTTCTCAATGCTGCTAAATTTTTTATAAATTTCAATTGAAGAATTGTTAATTTCCTCAGTATAATAGAATTTAATAGCACTTTTTGTGTTAATTTTCAAATTCTCAACTGTTCTAAGCAAATGCCTATTAAGGTTGTCTCTCTTATCTATAAATCTAATATCTGTCAAATTCTTAATTTCTTCACTTTCTAGTGACAAGTCTAAAGATTGATTTTCAATCAATTTTTTAGCGTATTCAAAATCTGCAAAAACTAAATTACTCAGTAATAGTACTGAAAATAAACTAATAAAAATTGTTTTAGTAAAACTTTTAAATAACATACAGTATCCTCCTCTCATTTCTGGTTTACTAATGCGCAACTATAATTGACAATTTGTAACCTTTAAACTCTTTTGGTCCTACTTGCACCCCATTACACATTTCCAAATACGAACTCGAATATGTTCTTGCATCCCATGGATCAATATAATGAACTGTCATATCTAAAAAAAACCAATAGTATGTATAGCCTTTTATTGCTATAGTATGACCAGTAATAGGCTGATTTCCATTATATTTTATCAAACAGCCCATTACAGGATAATGGTTATCTATACTACTTCTAATTATAGAATGATTATGAAAATTAGTCATATAACATTCGACAGAGTTATTAGGTCCAGCCCATTCATATGCTTCTTTAATTAAATTAGCTGATGCCCCTCCAGGTGGATCCCCAAATTTATCAATTATATCAGATTGTCTTCTTCCGAGTAGACTACGATATCTAGCAGCCATTTCTACTGATGCAGCCCAACACCATGTATTTTTAGCTTGTTTAACTTCTCGAACAGATAATATGTTTTCCTCAGGAAAATACAAATTACTAGGACTTAAGTATGAAAATACATTAATACTACTAATTAGTAATACTGAAACAACTATTATAAAAAATAACCTTTTCTTAAATCCACTTTTTTTCCCATATAGCATTATCTCCTTTCTCCACTTTATTCTCCTAGCTTATTTAATTCTAATATTTTTTAACTAACATGTTAGTTTCTATTATATATTATATATATATATATATTGTCAATAATTTTTTAATTTTTAAATTATTATACTAATTTGGTATAGTAAATTATCTATATAAAAAAGAATAAAAAAAGGGTTAGTTCCTGTGAGAAGAAACTAACCATGTAAAGGGGGTCAAAATGTATTTTGTGAGGTCATATATAGTATTGACCCAAAACAGGGTTGTTTATTCAAAAAAATTAAAATTTTTTTGAATATTTTTTCCGCTCCAAACCCTGCTTTCTATTTTTAATGACATTTGTATAATTTTATAGCATTTACAGGACAAACCTTCATGCACTCACCACAATTAGTACAAATATCAGGATTTATCTTAGCCAAAGTTCCCTCAAATGTTATTGCATCAACAGAACAAACTTTTGCACATTTTCTGCATCCTATACAGCCTACACTGCAATTTTTTCTTACAATAGCTCCTTTATCCAAACTTTTACATGCCACAGTATATTCATTACACTTTGGAGTCATCTCTATTATACCCTTAGGACATGCAGCAACACATTTTTCACAAGCTTTACACTTAGATTCAATAACTTTTGCAAGACCATCAATTATAACTATTGCATCAAAAGGACATGCCCTGACACAATTCCCAAGACCTACACAGCCATAGGTACATGCAGACGGTCCACCGTACAAATTTGCGGCTGCAATACAATCTTCAACACCTGAGTAATCAAATTTTTGCTTACAGTTTTCATACTTTCCAGAACATTTAACCCTTGCCGTCCTTGCTACAGTAGAAGCTGCATCTACCCCTAGTATTTCTCCTAATTTCTTGACAAGTTCTTCTCCTCCTACAGGACAGCTGTTTATGTCACACTTTCCCTCCACGAGGCACTCTGCATAGGCATCGCATCCTGACTGCCCGCAGGCACCGCAGTTAGCTCCCGGAAGTACTTCCCTTACTTTCGTAACCTTTTCATCAACTTTAACTTCAAAAGCTTTTGATGCAATTGAAAGTCCCAATCCAAATAAAAGACCAAGACCTCCTACCACCGAAGCAGATATAATCAAATTTTCAACCATTTTTCAACAACCCCTTATAAATTCAACTTCTCTCTTCTTATAATAAGCCCTAACTAAATAAGCCCTGGAAACCAAAAAAGGCTAATGAAACTAAAGCCGCTGCTATAAGTGAAATTGAAAAACCCTTTAGTGATTCAGGTATATCATTTTCCTCAATTCTTTCCCTAACTCCTGCAAAAAGCACAAGAGCAACGGTAAAACCTAAGCCTACTCCAAATCCAAAGATAACTGCAACACCTAAACTATAATCTCTTTCTATTCCCATAAGAGCCGCACCAAGCACTGCACAGTTAGTAGTTATAAGAGGAAGATATATTCCAAGAGCTTTATACAGCGGTGGAAAAATCTTTTTTAACACAACCTCCACAAACTGAACCAAAGATGCAATAACAAGTATAAATGCAATGGTCTCAAGATATTCCAGCTCAAAAGGCTTTAATAAAAAATCATATACCAATTTTGTTATAACAGATGACAATGTCATTACAAAAATTACCGCCCCACCCATACCAATGGCAGTATTAAGCCTTTTTGACACACCTACAAAGGGACATATACCTAAAAATTTTGTCAGTACAAAGTTCTCAACAAATACAGCACTTAAAATAATTATTAATATCTCTTTCATTACCCTTGAACCTCCTTCTCGCCGGAAGCTAGATCACAAGGCATAGGACATGCAGAACATCCCTTGTTTTCTATCCTGGATGCAGAAATTTTATTTATAATCCCAATAATTATTCCAAAAGTTAAAAAACCCCCTGGTGCTAAAACCATTATTGAAGCTGGTGGAAAAAGATTAGCTGTAATTTCAAAATCAAATAATGTTCCATTTCCAAGAAGCTCCCTTATAGAACCCATTATCAAAAGTGCCAATGTAAAACCTAACCCCATACTCAAACCATCAACCATAGATGGGAATACCCGGTTTTTGCCGGCGAAAGCTTCTGCACGGGCTAAAATAATACAGTTTACAACTATAAGAGGTATAAATATCCCTAAAGCTTTATCTATTTCTGGAAAATATGCTCGCAGTACAAATTGGACCAATGTTACAATTCCTGCAATAATTGTGATATATGCGGGAATTCTGATTTTGTCTGGTATCAGCTTTCTTGTAAGGGAAATAGCTGCATTAGAGCCAATTAAAACTGCTGTAGCTGCAAGACCCATTCCAATCCCGTTCTTTGCTGAGGTGGTTACAGCCAAAGTAGGACATGTGCCTAGCACCAATCTAAAAACAGGATTTTCTTTTATTAAACCATTTGTGAAAATCTTTTTAATGCTCATATTATAAATCCCCCTTACCATTAATAATCTCCTGGTTCAAATCCATTGCTGCCTGAACAGCATCAACAACAGCTTCGGAGGAAATAGTTGCACCACTTGCAATGTGGATTTCCTCTTCTTTAGCAGAAGGATTTTTAACCGCTTTTAAAGATTTTTCATGGGAAATATCTTTAAATTGATTTAAAAAATCTTCCTTTGTGATTTTTTGTCCAAGTCCTGGTGTTTCGGTATTATCGCCTATATTTACTCCTGTTATAAGCCCTTTATTATCTATTCCAACAGTTATCTGAATTGGTCCCCCATAGCCACTTACTTCAACTTCAAAAACACTTCCAACTATGTTGCCATCAGTAACCCCATTATAAGCAGCTTTTACTATACTTGATGAAAGATCTAAATTTTCTATCTCTTCAAAGCTTTCTGCATAGGGCATAACCAGCGCTCTTGCTTCCTCAGCTTTTTCCAATTTCCTAAGTTCAATGGTATCTTTAGTAGCCGAATAGGTAAAAGCAAGAGCTAACGCAACTGTTAAACTTATAATACACAAAATTAATCCAGCTTTAATTACATCACGCAACTTTCTTTCCACCTCCAAAGCTTTTTGGAACTATAAACCTGTCAATAAGAGGCACAACTACATTCATAAGAATTATTGCAAAAGAAACTCCTTCCGGGTAATTTGTATAAAGTCTTATAATTCCTGTAAGAATTCCACAACCTATTCCCATTATAATACGGCCTTTATTTGTCACAGGGCAGGTAGCATAATCAGTTGCCATATAAAAAGCTCCCAGTATCAAACCTCCTGCAAGTACATGGTATAAAAAATCTCCTGTAAATAGGGTCTCCCCCCCAAAAATCCATGTAAATAGCGCTGTAGTTCCAATAAAGGTTAGTGGAATTTGCAATCCTATAACTTTTCGTGCTAAAAGATATAAAGCTCCTAAAAGTAAAGCCAGAGCTGAAGTCTCTCCAATACATCCTCCCACCTGACCTAAAAATAGCTGAAGATATGTGGGCATCTCTGCAGCCTGTAGAGCAACATCTCCAACTTGTGTAGCTCCACCTACTACATCTGCAGTCGCCCCTATTAAACTGTTCTTTGCAATTTCCAAAGGCGTTGCAGTAGAAATTGCATCAACACCTTTTGGATTTATCCAATTGGTCATTTGCTCTGTATATGCTACAAGTAAAACCACTCTTGCCGCTAAGGCTGGGTTCATAAAATTCTGACCTAAACCTCCAAACATTTGCTTTACTATTACAATAGCTACAACTCCCCCTATTGCAGCTATCCAAAAAGGTATAGTTGGGGGAAGATTTAATGCAAGTAAAAGGCCTGTTACCACTGCACTTAAATCCCCGATTGTGGCCTCTCTTTTCATAGCCTTTCTCGCTAAATACTCTGATATTACACATGATGAAATGGTAACTAAAATAACAGCCAATGCCCTTAAACCAAAGAAATAAATCCCTGCTATAGCAGCTGGTAAAAGTGCAATTATTACATCCAACATAATTTTTTTGGTATTTACATTATCTCTTATATGCGGCGAGGAAGATACTACGAATTTATTCTCCATATTACTTTCCTCCTTTCATAGCTGCCCTAACCTGTGCTTTTCCAAGTCTAATCGACTGAACTAAATGTATTTTAGACGGACAGACATAAGAACAGCTTCCACATTCAATACAATCATTTACATGATATTTATTTAATTCTTCAATATTTTCTCTTAATGCGCTTTTGTTTAATTTAAGGGGCATTAAATTCATAGGACATGCCCTTACACATCTACCACACCTTATGCAAGGAGTTTGAGGTGGAAGATTTGACTCCTCCTCACTAAAAGCCAACAATGCATTAGTGTGTTTTACAACAGATGTTTCAAGGGAAAACTGGGCAATTCCCATCATTGGTCCACCCATTAAAACTTTTTTAGGTGTTTCTTTAAAACCGCCGCAAAAATCAAAAACCTCATTAAGTGAAGTACCAATTAGAACATCCACATTACAAGGTTTATTTACCGCACCACCATCAATTGTAACTCTTTTTTTAATAAGGGGCATACCAGTTTTTGCATACTCTGCAATAAAAGAAACACTGTTTACATTCATAACAATTACACCCACATCTGCTGGAAGTTTTCCTGGTGGAACTTTTCTTCCAGTAGTGGCGTAAATAAGCATTTTTTCAGCACCTTGGGGATACCGTGACTTTAACTTTAATATATTTATTCTCTCACTGGTATCTGCCACCTTTGTCATTTCACGGATAGCTTCAGGCTTGTTATCTTCGATTCCTATAATAACATTTTCAATATCCAGAAATTCCATAACTGTATTTATACCACCAATAACATTCCATGAATTTTCAATTATCTCTCTGTAGTCTGAAGTGATATACGGTTCACATTCAGCCGCATTGATTATTAAAGTGTCTATTTTTTTGCCAGGAGGTACAGAAAGCTTTACATGAGCTGGAAAACCTGCGCCACCAAGCCCCACAAGCCCAGAATCTCTTATGGCTTTTATAAAATCTTTTGTGTTGGAAATGTTAGGAGGTGTAATTTTTTCATAAACTTCCTGTTTTCCATCGGTTTCTATTACCACTGAATTGACAAAGACACCCCCGGGATACAGCAAAGGTTCCACATTAGTCACCGTTCCTGAGACACTAGAATGAATAGGTGCCGATATAAATTTATCACTATCACCTATAATCTGCCCTACTTTCACAGTATCTCCCTTTACAACACATGGTTTACAGGGAGCTCCTATATGTTGTAACATTGGAATTATAACTTTTTTTGGAACATCCATTTTAAGTGTCTCACAATTAGCAGTGTTTTTCTCATGGGGCACTGCCACTCCCCCTTTAAAAAACCTCTTAATTAACATATAAACAACCCCAATTTTGAAATATATAAAAAAATCTAAGTATGTAAAAAGTTCTAAATACATAAAAATTAAGATAATTGCTGTGAAAAATCATGTGCTTTTAAAATAATCCCAAAAAAAGAATACTTTTAATTGTTTTTCAATGTAAACAACATTATAATAACGAAATTATAATAACGAAGGTTAGTAATATAAATATATTTATCGTTAGTTAGGCTTTCTCAATTATATTAATTATAATAGCTGTTATTAACTAGTCTTTCTCAATTATAATTATTACTCTTTTCTAATTATAATTATTACATTGCTACAAGTCAAATTTATATTTTATTTTTTCCATTCCTATTATTGGCTTAGTGATTAAAAGCCCCATAACCACTCGTTCTATACCTGAAAGGTCTTTTACAATTTTAATATTAAAATATTTTTCTTTCATCATGTTTAAAACATCCCTTGCCTGATTTATTCCAACTTCTAAAGCTAATATTCCTTGTTTTTTTAAAAAATATGCTGCATCTTCTATTATAAATTTGTAAAAATCCAACCCATCATTTCCTCCATTTAATGCCTTTAAAGGTTCAAAATCTTTTACCTGTTTTTCTAAAGAAGCAATTTCATCAGAAGGTATATATGGAGGATTTGAAACAATTATATCAAATTTTTTTTTATCATTTCTAAGTAAATTTTTAAGACCTGTAAAAATATCACCACATATAAAGTCTATTTTATCTATAACATTATTTTTTTCTGAATTATATTTTGCAATATCAAGAGCTTTTTGTGAAATATCTATGGCAGCAACCCTGCTGTTTTTAATATAATAAGCTAAACTCACAGCTATACAGCCTGAACCTGTTCCAATATCTAAAATATCAATTGTATTTTCTTTTATATTTTTAGTGTATTCAAGGACACTTTCAACTACAACCTCTGTATCCTGTCTTGGTATCAGTACATCAGAAGTTACTTTAAAATTCAATGACATAAATTCCTGATGCCCAGTGATATATTGAAGAGGCATACCCCCAGCTCTTTTTTTTACAGCTTCAATATATTCTCTGTGTTCTTTTTCATTTAATCTATAATCATCATGGGTGTATAAAAATATCTTTTGGCATTTTAAGACATGGCATAATATAACCCCAGCTTCAAATGCCGGGGCTTCATTTCCTGAAGATTTTAAAAAATTTATTCCCTGTACCAAAACATCTTTTAAAACCATATTATTTTTCCTCACCATTTATCTGCTTCTCTATCTTCTACAAGAACATTTTTCATAGCTTCTATTGCAACTTCAATCTGCTCCTCGTCAGGTTCGCTTGTGGTAAATTTTTGAAATAGTAGTCCGGGAGCATTTATAATACCTACTATCTTTGAATCACTTCTTCCTGCAAACCTTGTTATTTCATAGGATATACCTGCCACAAGCGGCAAAAGTATAATTCGTATAAGGAGATTTATTAAAATATTATCATGCCTTCCCGTAGCCGAAAAAACAAGTATACTCACAATCATAACAGTAAACAAAAATGACGTACCACATCTTGGATGAGCTGTAGGATACTTTTTAATATTTTCAACTGTCAGCTCTTCCCCATTCTCATAACAGTGAATGGTCTTGTGTTCTGAGCCATGGTACTGCCACACTCTTTTGATATCCTTGAGTTTAGATGCAAAATAAAGGTAGAGAAAAAACAAAAACACACGGATAAATCCTTCAAAAATATTATAAAGTAACACTTTTGAACCCTTTTCAAACTCAAATAACTTTGTCAAAACCAACTCTGACAAAAAATTAGGCAAAAGCATAAATAATCCTACTGAAAAGAAAAGAGAGAGAATAACTGAAAAATATATCAATACATCTTGAAGTTTATCCCCAAATACTTTTTCCAAAAATTTATCTATTTTAGAAGGTTTTTGATTTTCCCCATCTTCTTCACCAGTATCATCTTCTAAATCTACAAACTCTGCTGAGTACATAAGCGCTTTAAATCCTAAAACCATCTGTTTAAAAAGTCCTACTGCACCTCTAGCAATTGGAACTTTTGAAAATACACTTTTTTTAGGTGTTGGTCGCTTTTCAACAATAATTTCTCCGTCAGGCTTTCTTATTGCTATTGCGGCATTTTCAGGTCCTATCATCATAAGTCCCTCAATAAGTGCCTGCCCCCCTATACTGGTTTTATGCTTAGGTTTGCATATATTGTTATTCTGATTCATATTTTTTTAAACCCCTCTAATGTTAATTGTATTTACAACTAACATTATACTACACTCTTTTTTATTTATCCACAACAATATCAACCCTTCTGTTTTTTTGCCTGTTTTCAGGGGTATCATTAGGGGCAATTGGTCTAAACTCTCCATTACCTGTAGCTGTAAGTTTGAGGGGATCCATATCGCTTTCATCTACAAGAAATAAAACAACATTGGTAGCTCTTTTAGTAGATAATTCCCAGTTAGTTGGAAACAAAGTGGTGTTTATAGGCAAATTGTCAGTATGTCCCTGCACAACCACTTCAGAATCAATCTCTTTTAAAAGTTTTCCAACTTCTCTTAACGTATCCTTCCCTGATTCTTTTATATCTGCTTTTCCAAGATCAAATAAAATAACCGAATCTATTCTTAAAATCACCTGTTCTTCTTCTTCAATTACCTTCACATGTTCAGCTAGCTCCATATCTTCAATATACTCTCTTACTTCTTCTATAAATTCATCCATTTTTTCTTTCTTTTTTTGTGCCTCTATCATACCAGCTAAAGTTTCTTCGTCTAAATCTTTATCATCCTCAATGTTGCTTTTACTCAAATCTCCTCCTTCTGAGCCATTCATTATATCTATTACTTTAGCACCACTATTGTCATCAAACATTTCTCCTCCACTGCTTAAAAAAGCACTCCTTAAAGACTCTGCCACCTGCTCAAATTTTTGCTGGTCGATAACAGCCATTGAATACAGGAGGACAAAAAAGCACAGTAATAAAGTTACCATATCACTATAAGTGGTCATCCACTCTGGTGCACCTTGAGTTTTTTCTTCTTCCATCTGGTATTTTCTTCTACTCATATTTTACCTCACTCAGTAACAGCATCTCTTACTTGGCTACCTTTAGATTCTGATTGTTCTGAATCTCTGTCATATTGCTCTTTTTGCTGCGGGGATAAAAACGTCCTTAATTTGTGTTCTAATATCCTTGGGTTTTCACCTGATTGTATAGACAAAATTCCTTCTATAATCATTCTTTTTTCCTGTATTTCTTCCTTACTCTGAAGCTCCAGCTTGGTTGCAATAGGGGTACAGATAAAGTTTGCAAGAACACTACCATAGAAAGTCGTTATCAGCGCCAATGCCATAGCAGGTCCAATAGCTGATGGGTCATCAAGAGACTGTAATAGATTTATCAAACCTATTAGAGTTCCTATCATACCCCATGCAGGGAACAGTGATGCTAAAGTTTTGAAAATTCCTGATCCTTTACTATGTCTCATTTGCATGTTTTCAATTTCTAAATCCATAGACTCAACTATAACCTCAGGTTCAACGCCATCAACAACTAATTGAAGTGACTGCTTTAAAAAACTGTCCTCAATGTCTTCCTGGTCTGATTCAAGAGAAAGCAATCCTTCTTTCCTTGCCTTTAAAGAAAGGTCCACAAGAAGTCTTATTGTGTCCTGGGGCTGCAGTTCTTTACCTTTAAAGACTTTGACAACCACTTTCATAACTTTGGCAATTTCACCGATACGGTAAGCAACAAGGACTGAAGCTATACCTCCTCCTACTGTAACAAAAAGGGATGTAAGACTCCAGTAAACCAGTACATTACCTTCTAAAATTATTGTTACTAAAATACATGCTACTCCTATAACTATTCCTATTAAAGTTGCTATATCCACTTTTTTCCCCTTCTATCCTTGATAAATTTTATTTCCTAAAACACATATCGGAAATTCCCATAATTTAATTTAGACTTTTTATTGATTATATAAAATAATATTGATTTTCCTGTGTTTATGGTAAAATAATCTTTATTTTTTATTGGTTTTGATGTATAATAAAGTATAAGAAATATTATAATTATTTTAGACACAAGGTATATGCAGATTATTCCACGTACATAAATAATATACCTGTAAAGGAGGGGATATAAAACATAATATTCATGGATCATTTTTAATGGTCTTATGTAGATTTCTACATTAATATCTTATGGATATCTTATGGTCAAATCAATCTATAGATTAAACTATACAGCATCCAATTCACTAATTCTATTTTTTATTCTATGTTGATATTACAATTACATATTATAAGATATAAACTTTATAACCTATGCAAACTATAATTTGGGGAGGAAAGAAATATGAAAAAGTTAAGTTTATTAACTGTGTTTTCTGTTGTTTGTTTGCTGCTCTTTAATGTCTTCATCTTGACATGTAACGTATCAGCTAATCCTGACAACATTACAATCATAGTCAATGGAGAAATGATGGAATTTGGAACCGACGCAAATGACCCTTATCCTTACATCAAAGAAGGCAGAACTTTAATACCTTTTAGAAGAATTTTTGAAAAATTGCAAATGGAAGTAACATGGGACAACGAAACACGCACAGTACATGCTAAAAATGAAACCACTGTCATGGAACTTGGCATAGGGCGAAAAACTGCAATTGTAAATGGTGAAGAACATACTTTAGATGTAGCCCCTGAGATAACAGATGACAGGACATTTGTTCCTTTAAGATTTGTAAGTGAAAGTGTTGGGGCAGATGTAGACTGGGATGCTGCAACAAGAACTGTAACAATAACATTTTTAATAGATAGTCCAGCAAAAGAAATACCAGGTGGACCTGGTGGAGGTACAGTTAAAGCCTATAAGCTAGGTGAACAGGCATCATATGGAGATAAGGTATTTACAGTGGATGAAATAGGTGAGAGAGACAAGAGCGGTAGAGCTGTTATAACTGGTACAACTAATTTTGCGAGTACGGATATGTATGTGGAAATCTATTCAGATATCATAGGTGCCAGTCCGTTTAAAACACAAGCATATACTTCTAAAGTTGATGATGGTAAATATGTTTTGAGAATATTCCATTATCAAGCTAGCAATACACCTATCAGAAAAATTGTTGTACTACTGCCTGATGATAATGGTAATAAAGTTGCTGTTGCCGAGTATACACCATAAATTTATATTTAAATTGTTTTTTAAAATGAAAAATATGGGAGGTATGATGTATGAAAAATAAAAACTTGAAAAAATCAACATGTTTTATCCTTCTTCTAGCCCTTTTACTTAGTACTTTCACATTAACAAGTTTTGCTGATGAATCTATCTCTGGCAAACCTTATGTGAAAAAAACAGATGTATCTGAACTTGAACTTTTTGCTCCTGGTATCCCTGGAGTTACAAGTGATATTCCATTAACCGAAAAAGGGAATACCGTTAGTTTAGGAAGTTCCATTAAAGCTGAATATTTACAAAAAACAGCTATAAGTATTGATTCCGAAGAAGAATTTATACCTAGTGAAAAAGACGTGCTGTTTGTCCTTGATACATCATTTTTAGAAGGTGATTCTAACCGTATTGGAGAAATCTTTAAACATACTCTATTCTCTAGAAAAAATGCTTATATTCAAGGTTCAAGTTTGAAGATAAAAGGAGATTCTTTTATTAGAAATACTATAGAAAATAAAATTTACCAAGGTGTTGAAATTGAAGGAAATATTGAATATTATAAGATTGATCTTGGTACTGGATATCAAAATATTGATGATGATATGATTACCGGCGAAAAAATTAAATTAACTGACGATCCATCTGATGGAGATAGTTACAGAGGCAAATACGATGATGTGTTTCCACCCGATGATCCTGACGAAAATGCAGGATTTAATGAAATTGAATATATTTTTGATAAAATTATGGAAAATGCTATAAAAAATCTTGATGAAACTTCATTTTCATCTTTTTTCCCAAGAGATACTCGTGAACTTTATTTAAGATATGGTTCCTCTGCAAACGATCCTTTTAATCCTACTGGAGAAGCTTTTAAAGATACAAATCACGGTAAGATTATAAATGTAAATGATGGGAAAATATTCTACGATCCATTAAATAGTGGCAGCAATAAAATAGAAATATTGCTGGATCCAGATGTTTCAAGCAGCTTAGTAGTTACTTATACAC